>Ga0169931_10001021_pt1 | contig 46186 bp, 41 predicted proteins | sample Kivu_15m_20L_FD_129675 | JGI IMG/M metagenome (GOLD analysis project Ga0169931, IMG submission 129675) | Freshwater microbial communities from Lake Kivu, Western Province, Rwanda to study Microbial Dark Matter (Phase II) - Kivu_15m_20L... | ecosystem: Environmental > Aquatic > Freshwater > Lake... | reverse complement strand
GATGCGCCTCGGCGCCGCGCATCGCGAAGTCTTTCGAGTACATAGACACAGCCCCCTTCGGCGACAACAATCCCATTGCGATGGACATCGAAGGGGCGAGACGCCCGCGCCGGGTCCTCATGGGCTGCGAGCGCTCCTTGGCTGTGAAAGCTTGCAAAAATTCCGAAGGTGTGGATGCTTTCGCTCGTTCCCCCGGCAAGGGCGACGTCGCATTCATCGAGGCGGAGCATCTGTGCTCCTTGAATGAGCCCCGCGTTTCCTGCCGCACACGCCGCACCGATCGTGTAGTGCGGCCCAGTGATTCCCATGTTCAGTGCGATCTCGCCGGCCGGATTATTGGCGACAGTCCGCGGATTATGGTGATGCGACCAGTAGTCGGTGTTGTAGTCGTACCCCTTGATTTCGTAGATCTCATTTTCCGTTTCGACATTCCCGTGCTCGGTAACTCCGATATAGATGCCGATTCGCGATCGATCGAGTTTGTCCATTTCCAGCCCGGCATGGGCAACCGCTTCACTGGCCGCATAAATGCCGATGCTTCCGGCCCGTGTTCCACGTCGGATATCTCGCTTGGCCTGGTACTTGGTCGGCGGAAAATTGCAGACACCGGCGAGCGTTTTTCCGAAGTAACGGACCTCGTACGGCTGAACTCCACTGCGGCCCTCGAGCAAGGCCTGGCGAAATTCACCCCAGGTATTTCCGTTGGGTGAGGTGAGGCCAATACCGGTGATGACAATTCGTTGATCATCCGGGAGCGCGCGGGCACGATCTTGAGCGACCACGTTTGAAAACTTCCCAACAGGACGGCAGGTTTCAAGGAGCAAACATCCTCTAGAAAGCTAAACGTAACAGCTCATTCTGGCAAGCGCTTCGGCGGTCAGTCCCCTCGCTTATGGGGGCAGCGGAGCCGATTTCCAAGCGATTTTCAAACGTTCAAAACCTTCACGCATCGATATCCGAGGCTTGTACCCCAAGAGCGTCCGCGCGGCTGAAATGTCAAAATAGTGGTCTTTCGCAAGCTGTGCGGCCAAAAAACGAGTCATCGGCGGTTCCGTTTCCCACCGCGACCACCGGTACAGTTTTTCCAGCGTAGCCCCCAGTCGCCATGCAGTCTTGAATCCAATCCGTCCCTTGGGGAGAGTCGCACCTGCCAATTCTAAGACTTGGGCAATCCACTCCCAGCACAGCACTGGCTCCCCTTGGGTGATAAAATATGCGCGACCTCCCGCGCGAACCGTTCGCTCCGGACCACCGCCAGCATCGCTCTGCGCTGCCCCCGCGTGACTCCGCAGCGTGTCGAATGCATCGAGGTGCGCAGCGGCGGCATTGATCACGTGGACGGTATCGATCGTGTTGGTTCCCGTGCCGATGACCCGCAATCGTCTCCTTCGAGCCCGATCAATCAGCCGCGGAAAGAGATGTGGATCGTCGGCTCCCCAAATCAAATGGGGTCGCAAGGCAACGGTCGCGAGCCGCGGTGGATCGTGTGCCGCGAGGACCTGTTGTTCGGCAAGCGCTTTCGAATGGGGATAAGGGCACAGCCATTGACTGGGGTAGGGAGCCGATTCATCAATCCCACTCTGATCCGTGCCATCAAAGGTCACGCTCGGGCTGCTGCAGTAAACGAGTATCGGGACACCATGTTCGCGGCATGCATCGATGACGTGCGATGTTCCGAGCGTATTGACCTCATAGTATGTTTTCCATGATCCCCAAATCCCGGCAAGTGCTGCCGTGTGAATCACTCCATCGGCACCACGAATCGCATCATGGACGCTCCGCGGGTCACGGACGTCGCCTCGGATGGACTCGATCGGCAATGAGGCCAGGTGTGCGTAGCTGCCTCTTGCGAATCCCACCACATGGTCGCCGCGAGCAAGCAGTTGCCTCGTGATCTCGGTACCGAGAAATCCACCATAACCGGTGACGACGATACGCTGGCATTTGTTCGTCGGACTCATGAGCTTAAGAATGAACGAGCCACGATGGAGTTGCAAATTACTTGGTCGCTGCGATCGGCTGCAGAGGACCTCGCGTGAGCTGAATGACCAGCGCAATCCGTTCCTCGCTCTGGTCGGCACGTCGACCAATCAACATCTGTTCGCCAAGCCCACGCTCCTCCTCGGCAGGAACCACCAGCACCGCCTGGCCGACCGAAAGGGGAACCGCGGATCGTAGGTCGTCGATCGTCCACTGCTCGCGACTGTAGTCCACACGGATCGCCAGCGATTGGTTGGCGACGAAGTTTTGTCGCATCGATCCATGATGGATCTCGGGGACTAGCTCGATCCACTGTTCTCCGGAACCATGCGCTGAACAGCGGAGGCGGAACATGTACTGGGGGTTCTGCAAGCTGCGTCCTTCAAGGCTTCCCTCCGCGTTTCGAACGAGCAGCGATTGCTCTCCCTCACTCGGTCGCCGAACGGCGAGTGTGTAAACCTGTCCCGAACGACAGGTCAGCCGCCGACGATGAGAATGGAAGTCGCTCAAGACGCTCGCTTCTCGCAACAGTCGCTGCGAAGGTTCCTCAGCGATTTCCCCTTGCCACATCTGCGAATCCACTGCCATCAGCCGGCCGATGCGGAGGCCATTGGCAAGGAGCAGACCACGCTCAGGTCCGGCGATCACCGTCTCATCCATGGAGTCCCACAGGGGAGGCTGATCCCCTGCAATTCGCTGGACGTCCTGGAACGAAAGAAATGAAATCTCAAGAATCGATGCATCGTCAGGAATTTGGGAGTCGAGCCCCCGCGACGAACGTGATGCCTCCGTCGGCGGACGATCCTCGAGCTCCGTACTGGATTTCCACTGGGCACACCCACAGAGAGCAAGCATCAAACAAAAAAAAACACCGAATAAATGGAATCGCACCCAGGCACCTTTTTTCCGCACCCTGTTTACCAAGCGCCAAAACAATTTGGCGGATCGTCCCGCCCTGGTTGGTCCGAAAATTATCGAGCATTCTTGGCAGTGTCTACGGTTTCCCGAGGCCACACGTCAAGGCTGGGGGATGGCGACAAAAACAATCCCGTACCCTCCGACGCCCCCACTCTAGCTAAGCATGGACCCCCTCCAAAAAGGTCCCCAGTCTGCGCTGATTGTTTCTATTGCGAGGATTTCATAAATTAACGTCCGTTGACTGCTTGATTGGGAATGATGGAGGGTTGGAAACAATTTTTTCGAATTCGTACGAGCAAGGAGTTTTTCCCCATGAAACCGGAACAAGAACTCGATTTTTTGGTCATCGGAGCAGGACCCGCGGGTTTGCAGCTCGCCTACTACCTCCAGCAGTCGGGGTGTTCGTACCAGGTCTTGGAGAGGGGGCAGGGGGCAGGGACTTTCTTCAAGACTTACCCGCGCCACCGCCAGCTGATCAGTGTCAATAAGGTCTACACAGGGCATACGGACCGTGATATCAATTACCGCTGGGACTGGAATGCACTCCTGTGCGACGATGATCGATTTGCGTTTCGTCACTACAGCACGAAGTATTTTCCTTGCGCAGACGATCTCGTCCGCTACCTGGAGGATTTTGCAGAGGCGCATGCTTTGGCGATTCGTTATGGGGTCGCGATTGAGCAGATCGAGCGGTCGGGGGCGGGGTTTGTTATTCGTGACCAAGAGGGCCGAGCGTTCTCCTGCAAGCGGCTGATCATCGCGGCGGGCCTTTCCGAACCCTTCATTGCTCGGATTCCCGGGATCGAACTTGCGGAGCAGTATCGCGATGTCTCGGTTGACCCCGCCGACTTTGTGAATCAGCGGGTGCTCATTATTGGGAAAGGGAATTCTGCCTTTGAGACGGCGGACAACCTGATCGAAACGACATCCCTGATTCACGTAGCGAGTCGGCATCCGGTGAAGTTTGCTTGGCAGAGTCATTTTGTTGGCAACCTCCGCGCGGTCAACAATAATCTCCTCGATACCTACCTGCTGAAGTGTCAGAATGCCACGCTCGAAGTCGAGATCGAGAAGATTGAGAAGGTTGGGAATCAGTTCCGCGTGACGATGCGATACCAGCGGGCTGCAGGCAGCCAGACGGTGATTGAATATGACCGCGTGATTTGTTGCAGCGGATTTCGCATGGATGACTCGATTTTTTCGATGGGGTGCAAGCCCGAACTGGTGATTGACAATCGTTTCCCGCGGCTCGACAGCGCATGGCAGTCGACAAATATCCCGAATCTCTACTTCGCGGGGATTTTGATGCAGTCGCGCGACTATAAGAAGACGACGAGCGCGTTCATTCATGGCTTTCGGTACAACGTGCGAGCGCTCGCACAGATCTTGCTCCAGCGGGGGTTGGGTGTCGATCTGCCCTACGAGCGACTCGCACCCGACCCTGAGGGGTTGACGAGCGTGGTGCTCAGGAGCGTCAATCGCAGTTCTGCCCTCTGGCAGCAATTCGGCTTTCTCTGCAATGCCTTGATGGTTCGTGGGGAAGGAGCGGAGGTCGATTCGTATGAAGGATTCCCAGTGGATTATGTGCACGATCAGCTGTCTCAGGCGTATGACAGCTATTACACGGTGACACTCGAATACGGCTTCAAGGAAGATGACGATCCCTTTCGGAGCCAGCGGGTTTCGCATACCGCTGCCGATCAGGCCGCGGAGAGCACCTTCCTCCACCCGATTATCCGTCGATATCGGCGGGGGGAGCTGGTCGACGAGCAGCACTTGGTCGAAAACCTCGAGGCCCACTGGAATGATGCGCAGCTTCACCGCGAGCCACTGCAGCGTTACTTCCAGCGTACACTGCCGCAGCCTGTCGCGATGCGGCAAGTTGCCTTCTCGCAGTAGCGATCAAGATGCATGACTGCTTGAGGGAGAGGGAGGCATCGGTTGCGAGAGGGAAGCATCGGGTTGCCTCACCGCCGTGAAATCGACTGCTGGAGAGGCCGCAAGATGTTGTCGATCAGAAAACTGTCGACCAGGTCGCGACAGAGTCCTGCCAGCCGATCAAATTCGCTGACATACGACTCGTTTTGGCCGAGACTTTCATAGCGTCGCACAGTGAGATAAACGCTCAATTGCTCTTCCGGGTAATCCCCGGACCGCACCTGGAAGGCACTCGTTCGCGTCTCGAAGCTCACGCGACACTGGGTTTTGCAATCTTGGTCGAGCGCAAACTGGATGGCAGGTTCATAGCCCAGAATCTCGCCACCGGCCGCTTCAGCCATTTTTTCAAAGGCGGGCATGACCCCGAGCGCTTCGCTGAGCAATTCATTTTGATTGCCGCGGAAGGTGTAATCGAAGCCAAACATGACACTCAAAGACTCGCAGTCCAGCGGACTGACGGCGAGTGTATAGGGGAGCAGATCGAGGACCATGCGATGCTGGTCCGCAGCTTCCTGAAACGAGCTTGGATTAACCTGCCCGCTGTTGATCCGTTTCGGTTCAATCGACGCCCAGCGATAATTGCCGGAGTCCTTGTCCTCCTCCAGCACATACTCCGATCGTTCGCGCGAATAGAAATGAGACATTCGCGGATAACGCTTTTGGAGCTGTTCGAAAAAGTGGAGAATCGTATCTCGGTTGTGCGGCAGGTCCAGTTCGGTGCTGAGGTTCATATTGAGGTAATAATCATCGCTGAACGCGCTATATTCGCTCATCCATCGCTCCCCATTTTGAAATCACGATTTACTGTCGTTGCTGCTGTAGTATACGGAATCGCGAGAGAAACTTCCAAGGTTCCTACGGATGTTCACCATGAAACGAATCGATCCTCCAGTAACCAGCATCCTCATGCGAGACTCACCGCGGTACAGACACTTTGGGAAGACGTTGGGGGTGAGTCTGCACGAGACCCCGCAGGGTCCCCTTCGCGCTGCTTGGACCGAAATCGGCCTGTGCCATGTGGGATGGGGGCTCTTCAGGGAGGGGGAACTGGAAGCCTCGCCCTTCTTGGAGGCGAGCCAGTGGCCGCACGTCGTACGAGGCTTTCAAGAGATACTCATGGACTATTTTTCCGGCATGGCAGATCGTTTCATCGATGTCCCTTTGGACGGCCGGTTATGGACTCCATTTTTCTCGGAGGTCTACGACTGCTGCCGCGCGATCCCGGCGGGGGAGACCCAGACCTATGCCCAGCTTGCTCGATCCGCCAATCGACATGCGGCGTCCCGTGCGGTTGGACAAGCAATGGCACGCAACCCGATTCCGCTGGTCATTCCCTGCCATCGCGTGCTCGCAACGGGGGGAGGACTTGGAGGGTACAGTGGGCCTGGTGGAATCGTCACCAAGCAATGGCTCCTCGCGCATGAAGTGAGTATGCGAGGGCTGGTCAGGATTACTCCAGACGAGTTGCGCGGATGACGGTGAACAGCGACAGTGGCGACGTCTTGTAGCAGCGGTCGACTTGCAGCGGGAGTGAGCGGATAATCGCATCGATTGCCAAATCCGTCCGCCATCCCAAATGCCGCGTCACCGGATCGGCGCGGTCGATCATATTTGCCAGCCAAGGGCGTGGGCTGCGGAAGTGATTGATAATCAGCAGGCGTCCCCCCGGCCGCAGCACACGGACGATCTCCCGCATCATCTGGTCAGGGCGAGCAACAACGCTCACCGTATGAAAGGAGGTCACACAATCGAAGGAAGCGTCGGGAAACTCTAACTGTTCGGCATTCCCAGGCTGGACGTGAATGTGTTTCCATCCCTCTTGATCAATCTTCCGCTGGGCGAGCGCCAACATTTCCGTCGAGAGATCGATCCCGATGACATTGATGTTTGTTGGATACGCCAGGAGCGAAGTCCCTGTCCCGACACCAACCTCCAAAACACTCGATCCCTCAGCCAGGCGGAGATCCCCGATCGTGTCCCAAATCCGCCGCCGCACCAAAAGCGGGAAGAACATCTCGTAGGCGGGAGTCAGTTGTTTGTAGAGGCGACTCTGCTCGCTCTGGACCTCATTCCGCAGACGAAACTTCTTGGCGGTCGGACGACGAGCAAAACCGAAACGCTCGCCACGCGCTCGACGCGCCACATTCTCTGCTTCGGTTGCCTTCACCTCTTGCTCAGGGGGACTCGCACTCCTCATGGTCGCTCCGCTTATCGAACACAAACATGCCCAGGACAGCGACCCCAATTATTCGAATTCCTTCCTTCTCTTCCAACATCCCATCACTAAGAATTCCGCGAGTTTTGCGCCGCCGAGACACAGCGGTGCGTAGGCATCGATCCTCCAGCGTACGAAAACTTAATCGCTCGAAGCGGTTTTACCATGTTCCGGGCTTTCGCCGATCACGAAATCCCCAGCAACCCTCGCGGGCAGCTCGCTTTGTGGCACGAGCGGGGGATTCCCCTCGAGGGGAGAAAGACCCCTCCCCGCAGGTCGAGCGAGCAGCTGTCGAATCGGGGAAGCAAAAGCGAAGTAGAGCAAGCTGAGGGGAAGCACGAGTTCGTGGAGAAGAAAGGCAATCACGGCCAGAAAAACAATCCGCCGAATCTGCTGGATCGATCGGCGTCCCCCTAAGAACTGCTGCAAAACATGCGGATAACGAAATCGGGAAACCATCAACGAGGCGAGGATGACCGCCAACCCAGGGACCAAATAATGCGTCGCTTCGAGGACTCTCGCGGCAATGATTTGGACCGTTTCCGGGTACGACGGGGAGTCATACTGAGAAAGTTGCGGGACCGAAATCATGATCGAGGCAATCGTCCCCGCGGCTGCAGGACTTGGTAACCCGACAAAAGTTTCATGGGAATCGCCCGAAGCGGTCTGCACGTTGAATCGTGCCAATCGCAAGACCACGCAAAGGGCAAAGAGGACGCCAATTGTCCAAGAGAAGCGATGCGGCAAGACATCGCTATACCGCCAAAGAATCACTGCCGGTGCCGTTCCAAAGGTGATCACATCGCACATACTGTCCAGTTGTGCACCGAACTCGCTCGACTGGTTCGTCATGCGTGCTGCTTGGCCATCAAATGCGTCGAACAGCATTCCGGCGAAGATAAAGAGTCCGGCGACCATGAGTTTCTGCTCGTCGGGCCACGGCAGAGTTTCGCTCACGGCAATCGCAATCGCGGCAAGGCCGCAGGTTCCATTGCCAAGAGTGAGGATGCTTGGGAGGAGGGCGAGGGCTTGCTGCCGTTTTTTTCTGACAGCTTCCCGTCGTCGCCATGTCGATTGGGGTGCTTTATTCATCGGGAGGACTCTCGTAGCGAGCGAGCAGCGAACTTCCTGCCTGGACTCGATCTCCCACTTTAATCACCAACTCCAGGTCGTGCGTGCGTGGAAGGACCAGTTCGGTACGTGATCCCAGCTTGATCATCCCGAACATCTCACCTCGCTGGAGAACGTCTCCTGGGCGGACCCAGCACACAATCCGCCGCGCAAATTGGCCGGTGATTTGTCGCACCCGCATCAGCTGGAACGGAGGAGATGGGGATTCGATACGAACTTCGAGCCGTTCATTCTCCTTGGCCGATTCAGGGCGAAGGGCATTAAGCATTTTTCCTGGTCGATACTCAATTCCGAGCACCCGTCCGGCGATCGGCGCGCGATTGGCATGGACGTTGAAAATGGAGAGAAAAATACCGATCTCAATCGCCGGTCCAAGGAGCGGGTCCTCAATCTCCTCAATGGCAACGATTTTCCCATCTGCGGGGGAGACGACTTCTCCGGGACCTTGGGGGATCGCCCTCTTGGGATTACGGAAAAACCAAATCACCAACGCACTGATCACTGCTGCGGCAAGGGCAACGATGTAACCGATGGGGTGCAGATGCCAGCCGAGAAGGAGAAAACCACCGGCGATCAACCAGCATGCCCCGGTCAACAGAACCAATTCCGCGAGCCCCGCGCGGACAAAGGGTAGTCGATCACGCCAGGCGTAGGGGTCGTCCTTGATGTCCCAGGAGTAGGTACCTTGGTTGCGGTAGTATTTCACGTCGCGGGGATCGATCGGGTCGAACGGGCATCCCCCTTGCAAACCTCGACGGCAAGCGCGCATCTGTGCGACGTAGCGGGGGCGAAACCAGCGGAGATACTGTCGACGAATTTTTCCCCACGCCAATTCGATTCCCATGACGATGCCCCCCCCGGGCTGGACTGAACGGACTTGAGCGTCCATCGCTTCGAGCCTCCGCGGGCTCTCGGTAGGGCTGGGGAGTTGTAAGGGTGCCGACAAGGGCGAAGCTTCCGAACGAAGAGGCGAAGCGGTCGATTCCGGCGAGGACGAATCGTGTGGCATGTATGTTGAGTCGGAGGAGGGATCAATTGCAGAGGGTATTGCCGTGGTGACCGCCAGGGCCGGCGAAAAGTCGCATCTTAGCAACTCCCCTCCGACTGGTCCGCAGGTATACTCCCGTTTTCGGCAAAAATCAGCGGCTGAGCAGAGTCAAGATGGTTCCTCGGTATCTCACGGCATTTCGTTCCCGTCGCTTGGCGCATTACTTTACCGACATCTTGATTATCGGGGGTGGGTTGGCGGGTTTGCGGAGTGCCTTGGCGGCAGGCCCGCATCAATCGGTGCTGGTGATTACCAAAGACGAGCTCCGCGAATCGAACAGCCATTACGCGCAAGGTGGGATCGCCGGGGTGATCGATCCTGAAGACCGTTTTGAAGATCATGTTGCCGATACGCTGAAGGCTGGCGGGAACTTGTGCGACCCGGGGGTTGTAGACCTCGTGGTGCGGGAAGGTCCTCGTCGCATCGAGGAACTGGTTTCTTGGGGAACGCGTTTCGACGAATTGGCCGGTCATTTGACGCTCGGGCGCGAAGGGGGGCACAGCCATCACCGGATCGTGCATGCCATGGGGGACGCAACGGGCAAGGAAATCATGCGGGCGGTGATCGAGGAGGTGCGACGCCGAGAACACATTCAAATATGGGAACACACTTTTACGCTCGACCTGTTAACCCATGAGGGAGCATGCTGCGGGGCGCTCATCAAGATCGAACGCGACCGCGCGCCGATGGTGGTTTGGGCCAAACAAACCATCCTCTGTACGGGCGGAGCAGGCCAAGTCTTCCGCGAATCGACCAACCCGGCGGTCGCGACCGCCGACGGTTACGCGGCTGCATTTCGGGCAGGGGCTGAGATTCGCGATATGGAGTTCATCCAATTTCATCCGACGGTACTGTATATCGCCGGCAGTTCCCGTTTTCTGATGACCGAGGCGATCCGCGGCGAGGGAGCTTACCTGGTCGATACCAATGGTCATCGTTTCATGCCCGATTATGACTCCCGCGCGGAACTGGCGCCTCGCGATATCGTCTCGCAATCGATTGTCCGTCAAATGGCTGCGACCCACAGTGCGAACGTCTATCTCGACCTTTCGCATCTCCCGGCGAGTTTAGTCCTCAACCGCTTTCCGGGAATTGCCGAAGTTTGTCGTCGCTTTGGGCTGGACATCACCACCGATCGGATCCCCGTTCGTCCTGGGGCTCACTATATGATTGGAGGCGTCACCGTCGATACGCATGGGCGATCGAGTATGCCTCGATTATGGGGAGCTGGGGAGGTTACCAGTAGTGGGCTGCATGGGGCAAATCGTTTGGCGAGCAACAGCCTGCTCGAGGGATTGGTCTATGGCGCGCACGCTGGTGAAGGGGCTTCGCTGGCGGCCGATGAAATGCCCGATCAAATGTCTGCGATTTCCCTTGAATATCTTCCTCGCGACCAGCCGCTGGATTCGATCGATGTGGCCGATGTGCGTGCTTCGGTGAAAAGTTTGATGGGTCGGCTGGTCGGGGTCGAACGGAACGCGGAGGGGCTCCACGAAGCGCTCGAATCGCTCGACTCATTCTGTGTCTATGCACTGCATCGACGGTTTGAAGAAGTCAGTGGCTGGGAGTTGCAGAATCTTCTGACTACGGCGCGAATGATGACGAGCGCTGCGCTGCTCCGCGAGGAATCGCGAGGGGTCCATTTTCGCAGCGATTTTCCCCATCCCCAGGATGCCTTGTGGAGGCGACACATTCACTTCCGCGCGGATCTTCACAACGCGGAACCGCAGCAGGGGAATCTCCTCCCAACTTAGTTCATTGCAGTACCTCCGTGACCCGATCTCTTTTCTCCCGAACTCTGATGAGCGATTCTGATACGGGGAACTCCACCATCGATGGGATGACGCGATGGTCGATCTACAATCGCTTCTGTGGAATTGCTAGCCTTTGTCTCTTGGGACTCACCTGGCGTCTTTGGATTCCCCAGAACGTCTTCCCGCAGATTCCGCTCTTTGCTCGCACGACTCTTCACCCCGAAGCGATCGAGGTTTCCGCTCCCTGGCAATGGTTCGCGGCAGGCCTCCTTGTTGTCGGGAGTATCGGCATGATCCTGTATCCTCATTGGGGGCACGGTGTATGGCGTTTCCTTCCTCTTCTCTATTCGTGCGGTTGGTTCTTTTCGCTGCTTGCCGACCAGCATCGGCTGCAGCCTTGGGCGTACCATTTTTCGGCCCTCGCGCTGCTCGTCGCGCGGATGTCCCCTCGCGACGGTCTGCTCGCCGCGCGGGGACTGGTGCTCGGGATCTACTTCTGGTCGGCGCTCAGCAAACTCGATGTCCAGTTCATGTATACCGTGGGCACTCAGTTCGTCCACACCTGCGGTCGCTTTCTCGGATTCGATGAGACCGCCTTTTCTCCACCCCTGGCGGCAAAGTTAGCCTTGCTCTTTCCGCTTGGGGAAGGACTTGTCGTTCTGCTTCTAGCGATCGAGCGCACTCGGTTGCTGGGGAGCGTCGCGGTGATTGCCATGCACAGCATCCTGATTGTATTGCTGGGTCATGGAGGGCTTGATCACCAGAGGGCGGTCCTCGTGTGGAATCTGTTTTTTATCGGTCAGGGGGTGATTCTTTTTTGGCCCCCGCATCCGCGGCAGGTCGGTCCTCGGCATCTGCAAAGTGTGGGGGTTGGCCTGATGAACCCGAAGTTAATCGTCCAGCGGAATCTTTTTACGTGGGGGATTGTCGCGATCATGATGACAGCACCGCTGTTCGAGCGATTGGGTTTTGTCGATCACTGGCTGGCCTGGGCACTCTACGCGCCTCATAGCAGCCGCGCGACGCTCTCGATCGACCGCGTGGCAATCACCAATCTCCCGCAACTGCTGCAGGAACTGATTCCCGCCGAGCAGGAGCACGGCGAATTGCCGCACGACAATCCCCGGCTCTCTGCAGCGATCGGCAGCGTCCGGTTACCGATCGAAGCGTGGTCGCTCCGCGCGCTGGGCGTACCGATTTACCCTCAAGCTCGCTTTCAACTCGGAGTGGCCATCGCACTGGCCAAGAGACCCGGGCTCGAGCGCTCGCTGGAGGTTGACCTTCGTAGCGCTGCGAATCGTTTCACTGGTTCGCGATCCCACACGCTGCTTCGTGGATTGCCCACCATGCAGATGGAGGCAGATCGCTTTTATTTGGGAGCGCTGCCGAGTCGATCGGCGACGGCAATCGAGTAAATGTGCTCGCCAAAAACGCTTGCCCGTGCGGGACTGTCCGCGGTTTGTTAAAGCGGAAATTCGTCCTCGGCTGCCGAGTCGGCATAGAGGGGCATATGACGGTAATAGACTTCGAGAATCATGGTTGCCATCGCGGTACTGAGGAGACGTCCTCCCTCGTTGGGTCCGCGGTGGGGAACGCTGTCGGCAAAATGCCACGAACCCTCAGGGTGCCCTGAAGTGACTTGCGTGCTCACTAACCAGTCCCGCAATTCGGTATTGAATTTGTCCCATTCAGGACCCCCGTAGTGGCGAAGGACTTGCGCAGCGTAGTAGTTGTAATAGATATCGTTTTTCATGACTCCTCGCTCTCCGAGTTGCTTTGCACCGGCGATAATCGCGGGATGGGCTTTATCCCAACCCATATACATGCGGCACAGCAGGCCAATCGGTTGGCACGGAGTTCCTGCTCCCGTCGAACCCGATTCATAGGTGTACTTATAGCTCGCGCCTTCCTCAGCGGCGACGAGGTTGAGGAAGTTGTTAATTCCCAAAACCGAGGCAGGGGGCACGATCAAATGAGCCATGTGTCCACTTTTCAGCGCCATCACATGCCAACCAGTGACCGATGTGTCACCCGCTTGATGGGCCCCATAGCGCCATCCTCCTGTCCGCGGGTCTTGGGCGTAGATGGTGAAATTCAATGCCTGCTGCGCGGGGCCTGCGAGGACTGGATCGCCGGTCATCGCATAGGCTTCGCACAGCGCAATGGCCACCAAGCCATGCGAATACATATTCCCCCCCGCTTCGGAGAAATCCAAACAGGGGAGTCCCGCGTACATTCGTGGCTTGCCGTTTCGAATCAAGAACGTGAGCGCCGCACGAACGTTTTCTTTGTGAACCCCATCCATATGGGTCTGGCCAGCTCCAAGAAATGGAAGCACACCGAGTGCGGTTGCGGCATTCACAGAGGTGGCTCGAGACGGATCACACATTCCATCGCAGCCTCCCATGCCGCGGCAGACGACGTGGTGGTTGAAGGTCCATCCGCCGTTTGGAATTTGATGGATCGCGAGCCAACGGAGTGCTTTGGCCACGGCCGCTTCGCTCGCGGCTGTGCCCCCGTATCGTTTGAGAAGTTCTTTCTTCATGGAATCGCCGCGGCTCGAGAGTCCCGTTCCGGAGACTTGGCTGAGCGATTGCAGCAGGCTTTGCGAGGGAGCAACCACCGAGATCATGTCGGTGACCTGCGGGCCGGTATCCGAAACGAGGACTGGCTCGGTGATCTCCATCGGTTCCACCTCCGTCATTGGAACCGCCGTCGGCGCTGGTTCCTCGAGCGAAACCTCTTCCACCTCCGAGATCTCACCTGGATCGACCTCGGCAAGCGTGAACTCCTCGATTTCACCCTCGTTTTCTTCCGCATTGGAGGCCGAGAGAATATTCACTAGTTGCTCCGGAACCCCGATGGTGAGAACACCCATCAGCACCAGCAAGATCGCATGCACAAGCAAGCTGATGAGCCACGCGGGAACTGCCTGAAAGAGGACGAATCTTCGCCCCAGTCCCCCTCCACCTCTGCTCTCGTCCGAGACCACAGCCCATCCAGACTTTGAAGAACTAGACGGGTTGTTCGAAATGCCCGTCGCCGGCGGATATTCAACAGCCATCAGAAAAGTTCCGCATCACAAAGGAAATCTGCAGAGAGAAGAGCAACGTCGGTGAAACAGCATCTGCGTTTCTTTTTCGACCTCCGCATTATAGACAAACGAGTGGACCCCGGGTACTTCTTGAAAGATTCGGCGAGTCCTCCCTGTTTACTTCGTTTACTTCGCTCCGAACGCTTCGAGACCCATCGGACGGTGGAGTCGCCAAAGGCGATCTACTTTGACGGGGCAGGGCGAATGTCTCTCCGGGTTTTCAAGAAATTCTCAACAGCCGGCCGCGCACGCTCGGTCAGCATCACCATCTGTCCACTTCCGGGGACCCCCACCCATCCTTCCTGGACCTCGATCATCACCCGCGTCGGCTCGACTTCAGGCCGTACGTTCCCCGGGGGACGGAACTGGGGATCGTCGCTGAAGGAGATGAGGAAGTAACGACCTTCTGGAATCGAGGAGGATTCGATCGAAATCGGCTTGGCGGTCGACCACTGATAATGTCGATCGTCAATGAGCGCCCGTCGAAAAAGCCCCAGGCCGGGGGATCCGCTGAGCATTACCGGTGGATTCGCTGGCTGCTCCGCAGCGGCTACACCCTCGGAATTGGCAGCGGATGGGAGCCTCTGCTCCATCGACACCAGAGGGCCGACGGAAATCGCATAGATCACCTGCTCTCCGAAAAAGTTCGCTGTTTTTTCTGTCTCCGCGCGGCGCATGTAGATGCTCGCTGATGCCATGATGACGGCAAAGAGCATCACCAACAGCAGGATCGCGGCATTGCGGACGGTCAGCACGCGGGGACCGTGGCGATCCGTCGAATCTGGGATGGAGGTGTTGTCCTGTAGTCCTCGATCGCTTGGCATGTTCCCCTCGGCGCGTCCCCATTCCCTTTGCGTCACTCCGCTTGACCGCTCCCTCGACATCCAGCGACTCGGGAGCATTTGCTGAAAGCTGCTCTGGCATCGCTGTGGACCGTCCTTGACAGCGGAGCCTGACACGACTGCTAATCTAGAGGTTCTGCACTTTGCATACCACCTCAATCGATCGATCTGGAACATGGAATCCGGCCAGCAATCCTCCTCGCCGACTCGAGAAATCCGCGTGGAACTCGGGTCTGTCACGTATCCGATCTACATTGGCACCCAGTGGTTAGGGGGCATCAGTCGCGTCCTCCAGCGAGATGCGCGCGATCTATCCCATGCGATGGTGATTTGTGATGCATCGGTCGCTTCGACCTTTGCCGAACTCGTCCGACACTCGATTGATGCGCTCGGCGTACGCACCGACATGTGCATTGTTCCTTCTGGGGAGACTGCCAAAGGGGTATCGCAACTGACGCGTCTATGGGATTGGATGCTAACCCGGGGTGCAGACCGGCGGAGTATCGTGGTTGCCGTCGGGGGGGGGGTCGTGGGTGATCTCGCCGGCTTTGCTGCAGCCACTTACCAGCGCGGCATTCGCTTGGTGCACATTCCAACAACGCTGCTCGCTCAGGTGGACAGCAGTGTCGGGGGGAAGACGGGGATCAATCTGCCTGGGGGAAAGAACATCATCGGCGCTTTTTGGCAACCGTTGATGGTCGCTATTGATACCAACACGCTCGGGAGCCTCCCCCGCCGCGAATTCGCCAGTGGGATTGCAGAGATCATCAAGTATGGGGTGATCGAACGCCCCGAACTGTTCGCATGGCTTGAGGAACATGCCGCAGCGCTCCTCTCGCGCGATGCCCCCGCCGTCACGCATGCGATCTCCATATCATGCCTCACGAAAGCGGCGATTGTGGGGGAGGATGAACGAGAAACCAGCGGACGGCGTGCAATCCTGAACTACGGACATACCTTTGCCCATGCAATCGAAACCACGGCCGGTTTCGGTCGATTCCTCCATGGTGAGGCTGTCGCCATGGGGATGCAGATGGCCGCCGCCTGTGCCCTCGGGCGCGGTCTGGTCGATCGGGAGTTTGTCGATCGCCAGCGGCATTTGATCGAAGCATTTCAATTGCCAACCCGGTGGCCGCAAGCAGAGCCAAAGCAAATGCTTGTGGCGATGCAGAGCGACAAGAAAAAAGAGCATGGAAAGTTGCGGCTGATCCTTCCGACTCGGCTTGGGCATGTCGATCTCGTTGATGATTTGACCGAAGACGAAATCGCCGCTGCAATTCTCGACCCACACCAGGAGGGCAGGTAGTGGAGTCTCAAGCGTTTTCCTCGGACTCGCTGCGGGAACAACGGCCAAGGTCCTAGTCAAAGCGCCAGTTCTTCAAATAGTCGATCAGATTCCGCATGCTTTGTGCGGAAATCGAGCCTTCAAAGCCCTCGGGCATGTAGGAGACTCCGCTCGCGTGGAACTCCTCGACATCGTCGCGGAGCAGGATGATCTGCCGACCCTCTTGCTGGGCTAAGGTAATCGTTTTTACGTTTTGGTCGACGAGTAAGCCATCTACGACTTGACCTGCAGTAGTGATCGCACGGTAACGGAAATAGTTCGCATCGATTGCCGCATTGGGATCAAGAACAGCTCGCAGAATCTGCTCGGGACTCTGCGTTCGCAGATCCGAGATATCGGGACCGACTGCAATGCCGGCCCCGCCGATTCGGTGGCACGAGGCGCAGTGGTTGATAAAGATGCGTTTTCCTTCGGAGCGGTCCGCCGGTGCCGAGTCTTCGGCGAGTGTCGTTCGATACTGATCAAAAATTTGCCCACGGCCCGACACAAGCGTCGCCTGACGGATCGCCGCCACATGCTCTTTGAGAGGGGACGAGGCGTGCTGGTCAAGGCGTTGCCAGCAGGTTGGCGAGAGCCAGGACGTGGGGATCTCACGGGTCTGAATCATCTGGACAAGCCGCAAGGCGGCGCGGGGATGGCGGGCGCTGATTTCGAGCAACTGGACCACCCCTTGGGGGTCCATCGATGAGCAGCGATGAAGGAGTCGATCAATTTCTTCATCGCTGGCCATCGAAACAACGTGTTCCCACGCCAGCGGAATGAGCCGGGTGTCCTCGCCGCGTACAATCTGGAGGAGCACTTCCCGCGATTGCTCGCGCGGGTCGATGCCAACGATCGCCAGCGCGAACTGCCGCCCCGCGGGGGGCGCGTTCGGATCGAGCGCGAGCCGACGTTGCTCGTCGATCCAGCGACGAAATTCTGCCTGATCTTGTTCGCTCAAGTCCCGAGTGAGGGTTTCGGTGGTGCTCCCGCGGCGAATCGCTCCCCGCAGATAGGCTTCCAGCATCGATGACCGCGCTTCCGGGGAACGAAACCGGAGGATCGCAGTCATTCCTGACGTCGATCCAGCCCATCCCGAGCGTTCGATCCAAGGGTTCAGCAGCTCAAGTTCCGCATCCTCGGCCGCGACCAGCGCTGGCGTGGCCTCAAGCGTGCCGAGGACCGAGGGGGCGAGCGCCGGGTCGAGCTGGGAAAACATCCTGGCGAGCCAAAGCTGTTCCTGGGAATCGTCGGATGTCTTCCCCAGCAGCGCTTCGAGAAGCAATGGTGTGTCCTCTTCCGTCGCCCAGCGATGTGCACCACTGAGCCAGGCATAACGAACCTGAGGGGAGGAATCGGTTGCTGCGGCATCGAGCCGATGGATCGATGTTGATGACCTTGCTGCCAGCGCCCGAACCTCGGCCTGCGGATGCTCGATCGCAGCCATAAGGTCCGCTGCACTGATGGACCTGAGGGCCATGAGGATCCCGAGGCCGCGGACCCAAAGAAGTGCGGAATCGGACTGCGAAAGACTGCTGCGGACAAGCGTCGAAATCTCATCGACCACGGCGGTTTCACCCGTTGCCGCGCTTTCGCCAATGCGGAGATGGCGATTGAAGGTCCCCCGCTGGACGAGAATTCTTGCGGCGGTGTCGCGCTGCCAGCGATTGGAACTCCCGAGTCTGTCGACCAGTGACTGGGAGGATCGGGAGGAATCGATCGGCTCCGCGACGCGGGGCACGTCTCCCTCTGCGGGGACGACGCGATAGATTCGACCGGCCTGCTCCCCGGCGCGATTCAGGATCGCCTCTTTCCATTGCTCGGGAACCCAATCGGGATGCTCGATCACCGCGCGATGCATGTCCACGACATAGAGCGCCCCATCGGGACCGTCGATCAAGTCGACCGGGCGAAACCATGGATCGCGAGAGGCGAGGAATTCGTTTGCTGCTGCGGTACGCTCCCCTTGGGGAATCAAGGATTGAGGGCCGATCCAAAAAGGGGCCTGACCCTTTGGAGGCAAGTCGATTTCATAGGATTTTGTGCCTTGCCGGAGAGGGTCATGCCGGAGAGGGTCAGACCCCTTTTCGGATCGGCTCTGAGCTTTGTTACGGTACCGAGCAACGATGCTGGCAGTGGGTTCACAGGCAAAAAAATCGCCGCCGAGGAACGGAGCGAGGAGATCGCTTTCGTAACGAAAGACACCACATGCGGCAGTGAACTGACCAGCATGCAGGTTACTGGTCGTCCACGTCGGGACAAGAGAAAAGACCTGGCTCGATTCCGCTGCGGGGATCACATCAATCGCCCACTGGCTCAGCGGGATCAGCGGGTTCGCAGCGACCTCCCCCACTTCGGCCATCAGCAAGCGACAGGGATTACGATTGCTGCAGACATAATTTCTCCCCAAGGCGTCCTGCCAGAAACCAAATTGCGAATTCCCTGCGGCGCTTTCCCAGAGTCCACCGGCGGGATCAAAGCGGAAATCGCGTCCTTCAAGCGACAGTCTCGCTTCATCGCCCGTGCCTTGGGGCCAGCGAGGATCGATTGCGCGGATGGTTCCCCCGCGGAGTCCGCTTGCAACATGGATCTTCCCATCGAAAGTCCACGTTGGATGGTTCGCACGGAGCTGTTCATTTTCCCTCGCAAATCCTTCAAACCAAATTTCGCGGTGATCACAGCAAAGGTCACCATCGCGGTCTTCGAGATATTCAATTTTTCCGGCGAGCGTGACGATCACCCCGTTGCGATATGGGGTCAAACCGGTGGGAAAATCGAGTCCCTCGGCGAAGGTCGTGGCGGTTTCAAAAAAGCCGTCGCGATCTTGGTCCTCGAGCACGCGGATCCGTCCGCGGGGTGCCGCGTCGCCCTGGGGGGGCGTCGGATAGTCTCCCATTTCGACCACCCACATTTTTCCTTGGCCACAAAACCGGAGCGAAACAGGGTCGACAATTTGCGGTTCACAGGCAGCCAGTTCAATCCGCAGACCATGCTCAAGCTCAAACATTTTTAAGGAATCGGACGGCGGAAGAGGGGTTTGACGAAGGTCGGGAAAAGCCCCTGGTGCCTTCGGTTCGTCCCTTTCTGCCCCCCGCGGCGAGGACTCGAGGGAGAGCGAGTGAAAAATCAGCAGAAGCGTTAAAATCAGACCACGGCGGCTGTGGACAAATCTCATCATTGGGAACGCCTCGAGGTGCAAGCAACGGATCGGCACTGAGCATTCATGGTGCGGCTCTATGATCGCATACCTGCCCCCCTCCTACCAGCGCTTCGAAAAAAGGTACACTTTGCGAAATGATGGGGGCGAACCACGGAATCGGGTTCACGACTCATCAAGATTCGCTCTCTGCCGCGGAGAATGCGGGGGGCACTGTGAGAGCCTTTCCGAAAAGGGGTCTGACCCTTTGGAGGCAAGTCGATTTCATTGGTTTTAGGGCCTTGCTGGAGAGTGCTGGAGAGGGTCAGACCCCTTCTCGGAGAGGCACTTGGAGACCGCCGGATATCTTTGTGGCCATTCGATCCCGATCACGCCGCTGGCAAATTTCCCGACCGTGGGAGCTTCCCCAAGGGCGCAGCGTTAGTTTATGGCAGCGATTGACCCCGCCACAGTTGTTTGTTGGTTCTTTTGCGCTGCTGCTGGTTCTCGGCACGCTCAGTTTGAAGTGGCTGCCGGGCATCTATCGCGGCGAGCCTCTCAACTGGCTGGATGCGTGCTTTATTGCGACCAGCGCTGTTTGTGTCACGGGTCTCTCGGTAGTCGATGTGGAGGCAACGTTCACGTTTGTCGGGCAAGTCGTGCTGCTGGTGCAGATACAACTGGGTGGCTTGGGGATGTTGGCCTTTACAAGCCTGATTATTTCGCTTTTCGGAGGGCGAGTTTCATTACGTGCTGAGTCACTGACGGCGGAATCTCGCAAGCTGGGCCCGCGTGTCGATGTCCGGCGGTTGACGCTCGACATTGTCCGCTTCACTTTTTTGATCGAATCTGCTGGAGCGCTCCTGCTGTACTTTTTCCTCATTCCGCGGCATGGCTTTATTGCGGCGATTTGGCCAGCGGTATTTCATTCGGTGAGTTGTTTTTGCAGTGCGGGTTTCTCCACGTATTCGACATCGATGATGGGCTTTCGTGAATCACCAGCGATTCTCTTGACTTTGTCCGCTCTGGGAATGATCGGGGGGATTGGTTTTATCACGATGGAGGAAATGTATTTTCGTTTTCTTGGGTCTGGCAAGAAACGATTGCGGAGATTGTCGACGCACAGCCGTCTGGCGCTGATGACAACGCTCATTTTAGTGCTGGTCGCATGGCCTTTATTTGCCTACTTTGAATGGCAAGGGTGTTTGCACGGGTTAAGCCTTACCGATAAGGCCTGCAACGCTTTCTTCATGAGCGCCATGCCGCGGTCTGTTGGTTTCAACGCGATTGATTATGGGCAGGCCTCGGACAGTACGAATTTTCTCACGATTCTGCTGATGACGATCGGGGGTGCGCCTGGTTCCACGGCCGGCGGAATGAAGACAACAACCTTCGCCCTCATTCTGCTGTTTGCCTGGTCCCGGCTCCGCCATCATGAGACGACGATTTTTGGAAACCGATCGATTCCTGAGGATACGATCCAGCGTGCGGTGGGTTTGGCGGTGATCACGAGCGTGGTTTTAGCAATCGCTATTTTCGCGCTTGCCACAACCGAACATGATGGGAAGGGGGCAGGAGGTGATTTTCTCGCAAGAATGTTCGAAGCCGCAAGCGCCTTCAATACGGTTGGCCTCTCGATGGGAATGACCCCGTCGATGTCCAGTGCGAGTCGAATTTTGATCATCTTTCTGATGTTTCTCGGGCGTATTGGACCCGTCACCTTTGCGACGGCGCTCGTGATCCGGCATGTCCGAAAAACGCACTTTCGTTATGCTTACGAGGATGTCGTCGTTGGCTAGTTCTTCATAGGTACTGGTGATTTACACATGAAACGATTTGTTGTCATCGGCCTGGGTAACTTTGGGGCGAGCGCGGCGGAATTGCTGAGCGCCAAAGGGCATGACGTCATCGCGATCGATGTCGATGGCGAGGCGATTGATCGTATTGCTCCGCTGGTTTCCAAAGCAGTCGTTGGGAACGGTACCGATCTACAAACGCTCGATCGACTCGGAGTGCGGAATGCCGATGCTGGTGTCGTGTCCACGGGGGATGATATCACCGCCAGCATCCTCGCCACGATGGCTCTGCATGACTTGCAGGTTGCCGATGTTTATGTGAAAGTAATCTCCCGCGACCATGCGCGGGTGATGGAGCGAATTGGAGTTACCCAGACGGTCTTTCCGGAACGCGATTCGGCAATCAGCCTGGGGACTCGGATCTGCGGAACAGCCCTGCTCAATTATGTCCAGCTCGGAACGGGATTCAGCATCCAGGAAATGGCCGTTCCAGACGCTTGGTGCGGGCAAAGTATTCGCGCCCTGCAGTTGCGGCAAAAGTATGACATTACGATTGTCGCCCTCCATGACGTCCTTACCGACCGGATTCTCTCGTCTCCTGATCCCGACACATTGCTGAAGGATTCCGACACCTTGCTCGTTGCCGGGTCCGATGAATCACTCGCACGTGCCGCTGCAGTGAAATGATTCAAAGCCCTCTTCAAATCGTAGCAAAGAACAATGCGTGTCCTCTCCGGAATTCAGCCCACGGGTCGTCCTCACTGGGGAAATTATTTTGGGGCCATACGTCAGTACATCGCTCTCCAGGAGCAGCATGAAGGCTTTTACTTTATTGCCGACCTCCATGCGCTGACGACGGTCCGCGATGCCGCAGTGCTTCGCCAAAATACCCTCGATGCCGCTCTCGACTTGCTCGCGCTCGGTCTTGATCCGACGCGTGCAACGCTGTTTGTGCAGTCCCACATTCCGCAAGTCTCCGAGCTCTGTTGGCTGCTCATGACAGGAACGGGGATGGGGCTGCTCGAGCGTTGCCATGCCTACAAAGAAAAAAAAGCTAAGGGACTGCAGGCCGATGCGGGACTTTTCACCTATCCGGTCCTCATGAGCGCCGACATTCTTGCCTACGATTCGCAACTCGTTCCCGTCGGCCAGGACCAAATTCAGCACATCGAAGTCTGCCGTGATTTGGCGGCCAGCTTCAATGCCTCGTTCGGCGAGACTTTTTTGCTGCCCAAAGCAAGCGTTCTGGAGCACGCGGCGAAAGTTCCCGGGACCGACGGGCAGAAAATGAGCAAGAGCTATGGGAATACGCTCGACCTCTTCGGTGACGAAAAACAGATTCGCAAGTCAATCATGCGAATTGTTACGGACAGTCGGCCGATGGATCAGCCCAAGGAGCCTACCGAAGATCATCTCTTTCTTCTCTATCGTTTGGTCGCCAGCCCTGAAGAGGCAGATCTCATGGCCGACAAATATCGAAAGGGGGGATTTGGGTATGGCGAAGTAAAAAAGGGGATCGCCGATGCCAGCGAAGCGTACTTTCAACGAGCGAGACTGCGCCGCGCGGAGCTTGTCCAAAACCTCGATCACGTCCAAGACGTCCTTGCAGAGGGGGCCCAGCGAGCGAGGGAGGTAGCCGCCAAGGTCCTCGAGCGGGCTCAGCGAGCGTGCGGTTTGCGATGAAACAAGCCCCGCCGGACCGTCCCGCGATTGCCCCGCTCACTTTTGCTGCCAAGACCGCTGTTTTGTTTCTCAGCCCGCTCTTTTTTGAGGTCCGCCAATGCAGGTTATCGGGATTGGAACCGATATCGTCCAGTGCGCGCGCATTGCGAAGATGATTGAAAAGCACGGATTGCTTTTCCTCGAGCGGGTCTACACGCCGCGAGAGATTCTCTACTGTGGGCAGCGGAAGGCAGCCACACAGCATTATGCAGGGCGCTGGGCTGCTAAGGAGGCGGTCTTGAAAACTTTGGGTACAGGCTGGAGTCGTGGGATCCAGTGGACCGAGATTGAAGTGCAAAACGAACCCGCCGGACAGCCCCTGATCGTGCTCGACGGGATGGCTCGCGCGATTGCGACGGAAAGGGGAATTACGTTGATCCACATCTCGATTTCTCATTGCCAGAGCCATGCCACGGCGTATGCCCTGGCGGTCGGCTGAGACGCACTGGCGGAGACTTAATGTTCGCGGTTCTGTTCCCACTGGCGAATGCTGAGCGCGACATCATCCGCGACGATGATATGGTCTAGGATACGAATCCCCATGACATCTCCAGCGCGTTCGAGTTGTCGTGTGACCTGCAGATCCTCGCGGCTCGGGGTCGGATCACCACTGGGGTGGTTGTGAACGAGAATCATCGATGATGCCGCATCGCGAATTGCAGGGCGAAAGACTTCACGGGGATGAACAAGGCTGGCATCGAGCGTACCCACCGTGATGCGGTGCGAGGAGATCGGCTGGTTCTTGGTATCGAGAGTGACGATATGAAATTCCTCCTGCCGACCATCGATTGCCAGCCGCGCAAACAATTGCCGGCAATATTCGGCTGCCGCATCGGCACTGACGATCCGAATCTTGTCCTGTCCGCGCTGCTGGAGCTCGAGGGCGATCCGTCGCCCTAATTCGATCCCCGCCATGATCTGGCAATATGCGGGTTCGGAGATCGCGGAGCTGATGTCTTTCAGTTCCCGTAAGCCATATTGCGGAAGGCGGTGAAGGTCGTTTGCAAAACGAGTCGCGATCCGCTCCCCGGCTTGTACGGCGGATTCCCCTGTTCTCCCGGTGCGGATCAGAATCGCGAGGAGCTCGCCGGTGCGGAGTTCTGCAGCGCCATGTCGCACAAGTCGTTCCCGCGGTCGTTGCTCAAGCGGGGATTTACGAATCTGATTCCCCTCGAGCTGATTGTCGATCCACTGGTCGATCGGAAAGAGATGACGTGCTTTGAGCCACTGCAGGTAAACGAGTTCTTCCTTGTCTGCAGTGGTCTGATACTGGCGAAAGAGCCAACCTTCGCGGCAGAGCGTTTCGACCACTTTTTCAATGGTTTGGGGGGCGACGTCCTCGCACACCGAGAGCAGTCCAGGGAGAGTAAAAGCGATCTCCTGCTGCTGGATCGATTTAAGAATCCGGCGATACTGCGAACGCATCGCCGGTTCAGGGGGAAACGCGTCCCGATTTTCCGCGGAAGTCCACTCGTTTGACATGGCGGTAGAGGCGGGTCTATGGAAGCATAACTCTGGATGATGAGGCCGTAGTGTAAACAGGTCTGAGCAAGGGACATAGCCAGGGAGTGTCGGTGCAGGATAAAATTGAGTTGTTTTGTTCGACACCGACGTTTTCCCACCCCGCGCAGAGGACTTTTCACGAATCATGTTCATGCCGAATCGCCGCCAGTTTTTGGGAACAACCGCCGGAGCAACCGTGGCTATGGCCGTCAAGCTCCACTGCCGTGCCCAGTCCCCCAATGAGAAGATTGGGGTTGCTGTCGTGGGTACCGGAGGACGCGGTCAATCGCACCTTGGAGCTTTTGTCAGTGACCCGCGAACCGAGGTCGTCGCGGTCTGCGACGTCGATGAAAAACATGCCGCTGAGAGCGCCGATGGGGTTGAAAAACAACAAGGTCGACGCCCCGCCGTGCATTCCGATCTGAGACGCGTCCTTGACGATCGTGCGGTGCAGATTGTGAGCACTGCGACTCCGAATCATTGGCATGCCCTATGTGGCGTTTGGGCGATGCAAGCAGGAAAGGATGTGTATATCGAGAAACCGATCTCCCATAACATTGTCGAGGGAGCGGCGCTCGTCGCGGCGGCGGCCAAGTATGGAAGGATGTGCCAAGTAGGTACGCAATGCCGTTCGACCAAAGCGGTCCGCGAGGCGATCGAGTTTCTCCATGGTGGAGGGATCGGTGAAGTCAAATTCGCGCGGGGATTATGTTACAAGCGTCGCGCGTCGATCGGACCCCTCGGAGATTATCCGATCCCCGCGGAAGTCAACTTTGATCTCTGGAGCGGACCGGCCGTCTATTCCGAACCGCGCGTCACTCGCCCCCGCTTTCATTATGATTGGCACTGGCAGCGTCTTTACGGCAACGGGGATCTCGGTAACCAAGGACCGCACCAGACCGATATCGCGCGCTGGGGACTTGGTATCCAATCTCATCCGACAAGCATCTTGTCGTACGGCGGTCGACTTGGCTACCAAGCAGAGCGAAAAGATCCGCTGTATGTCGATGCCGGAGACACGGCCAATACGGAAGTCTCGATCTATCAGTATCCGGGTGATAAATCCATCGTCTTTGAAACGCGAGGTCTGGGTGTTGACGAGTCTGCCGATGAGGAATTGCACCGACTCTTTGGCACCAACCGCGATAACAAGGTCGGAGTCGTTTTCTATGGTTCGGATGGATATCTCGTCCAGCGCACCTACACCGATTGCGTTGCCATGGACAAAGACTGGAATGTCATCAAGACCTTCTCCGGGGGTGGTGACCACTTTGGAAATTTCATCGATGCATGCATTCAGCGGGACAGTGCGTTGCTGTTCGCTTCCGCATCGGAAGGGCATCTCTCCGCAGGAATCAGCCATCTGGGCAACATTTCGTACTATCTCGGTGAGAAACAAAAGATGTCTGTCGCAGAGCTTCAAAAAGAACTTGAGGCGCGGAGCAGCGCGGTCGAAAACCTGAGCACGCTCGAGCGAACCGTCCAGCATCTTCGCGACAATGGAGTCGATCTCGATCAGTACCCAATGTCGCTGGGGAAATACCTCGAATTCGATCCTCAGAAAGAGGTTTTCACCAATGCCCCGGAGGCCAACGTGTTGCTCGGCAGAGAGTACCGTCAAGGATTCGAGTGCCCCGGCCCGACGAACGTTTAAGACCGAGGCGTCGGATTGCGCGGGCGTTTTTCAGCGTGCCACTGTGTCACGCGTTTTACCGCTTCTGCGTCGTACCAGGCTGTTCTGCCATCAGCGGAGGCATCGAAAATTCCCCCTTCCCGGGAACACCGTTTGGCTGGACAACCCCAGTTGGCTGAATCACTCCGGCGGGCTGAACTGCCACAGGAGCCATCGTGGTTCCGGGCGTTGTCGCCGCATCGCCCGTTCGCTGGCTTGAGGGCAATCCTGCGGCGACCACGGGAGTCGATGTTCCTGCGGGGCTCGTGGTTCCTGCGGGGTTATCGCTCAGCTGGGCCCGGTACTGACCCGTCCCCGTCGCTTGGGATACGGCGGAACCCGCATCTCGCGCCAAAGTGCCGATCGACTGGCCTGTCTGCCGAATCGCATCGATGGCCGCTGGCGCGGCACTGGCGACTTGCATCGCTTGACCGCTCAGCCGGGCTGAGAGGTCCTTGGCTTTCGAAATCGCGAGTTTTGACGATGCATCTTGCGGGCTCGTCGACTCTAGCGCGAGCACTTGACCGAGCTCGGACATTGCTTTGTCGGTCCGATTGGCCGAGTACTGGAGGAAGGCCATGTTGTAGTGCGCCACGGCAGGGGAATTATTCTTCATCAGAATCTCCCTTGCAGCGGCCTCGTTGCCTGACTCGAAATAGACGGTGGCAAGATTGTTTGCATACCGCGTGGTCGCCGGCTCAAGAGCCATCGCTTGTTGGAGCATCTGCGTGGCCTCGGCATGTTTCCCGAGCCTTGAGTAATTCAAACCCGCATCATTGTGCAGCGCAGCCTCCTTGGGCAGCTTCTGGATCGCTCGCTGAAAATAGGCAGCGGCCTGTTCGTATTGCTGCTGGCGATAATGGAGCCGAGCGATACTGGCCAGGGCCGGGCCATTTTCCGGTTCGCTTTCCAGAGCGCGACTGTAATTTTCAAGTGCGCGCGCGTGGTTGCCCGACGCTTCCCACATTTGACCGTTGGCGACGAGGACCTCGGCGGCTGCGGAATCCGGCGTGTTGTCCAGCCGGAGCGGGTCGTTTGCGGCAACCTGCTCCCCGGTTTCTCCGCTCACGACCGATGTCTTTTTCCCGCCGAAAATACCGACCACGCCGTCTCGCGTTTTCACCGCACCGCTTTTAACTGCCAGAGAGAGCGAATTGGCCTGAGCGCGAGTCCCTTGGGCAAATCGCGAAACGACTCCGGGCTCCGCCGGACCTGCGTGTTCGGCCGCCGCGCCGGCAGGAGAAGCTTTAGAAAAGGGATTCAGCGAAGCAAGACCACCAGATCCGGTCGCACAACCGCTGAGCGAGAGGAGTGCCGCGAAGAGAGCCGATCGACGTAGCAGGCTCTTTCCATTGGAAGTGTGTCCGTATCGCTGCACCATGAAAAAACCCTCACCTATGATCCCTCAGATTTCCATCCATCAGCGAACCAGTGGCTCGCCTTGACCGCTCGGTCGAAGGACGAATCTCGAGTCGTCCCCCGCAGTCGAATCGACAAATCGGGTTCTCCCGATTAAATCGAAGTGGAGGATTCTCGGGGAAATGCCGAAGAGACCCCGCAAGGCTTACCAGGCTTACTGGGCCCCGCTGGAAGCCCCATCTTCGCTGTCTGGGAGTCTTGGAGTTTGCAAGCTCTCCATCCAGAGTCGATTGATGGCCGATGCCATGGCTCCTGAATGCGTTGCCGGCGGACGATCCACAAGGAGAACCGGCGGGGCTTGATCCCCCAGTTGGAGCCGTTCGAGCGACTGCCGCACGGCGGCGAGCCGCGCTTGAGTTTCCTGCGCCGTCGTTCCCCGAACGACGAAAATCGCACGATAATCATGGGGAACGTGGGTGACGATATACTCAATGTGCTGCTGGCCGGCGTACGTCAGAAGATTGTCTCCATCGCGAAACAGTTCATGGCTGAGTGTGTTATGGACCTGCCAGCCGTTGAGTCGCTGGGCTTCGAACGGCGCACGTGTCCCGTGTACGTCAATCTCCCGAAACGGGTGCGGCCACTCGTTATTGCGATGGTAATCGACGTGGAATCGATGCCAAAAGGAATGCCAATCCGCCATGCCAGAGGTCGAAAGACCGAAGGAAAAGCAAGCGATAATCGCGAGTCGGAATCTCTGCATGTCTTTTCCTCTCCCTTCCTGACCTTTCCCACAGAATCATGATCTGCCCGGCGCTGCACTCCGCTCCCAGGCACCAATCTTCCTGTGCGAAAAATCGTCCTCCTGCTGCCGAGGAACTCAGTGGAACCCCGCCCCCTTGACCTCCCCTCTCGACTTTCTCTTGGAGAATCGAAACAATCGTCACAATCCAACAGCGGAGGGAGGGCCTGCGGGAAGTTCACGAACGAAGTTCCCAAGGGAAGCTCTCCATTGACGGGCCGGTGAATTCCTGCAACACGCGACATCGCTGCATCCCCACCATGCGATTCCTTAAAAGTCGTTTGTTCCGATATTGGGCCCGGTGCCGCAGATTCGTTGTTCACAACATCCTCCATGCCGACGACCACCCCCATAAGCTAGCCCTTGGGATTGCGATCGGTATTTTTTGGACGTTCACCCCCTTCCTCGGCGCGCAGATGATCTTGGTGGTCGCGACGGCGTGGCTCCTGAAGGCAAACAAAATCGTCGGCCTCCCATGGGTCTGGATCAGCAACCCAGCGACCTTTGTCCCCATTTTCTACCCGTGTTACCTGATCGGACGGCTCCTTCTCGGGCGTCCCGAAGTCGATCAACAGTGGTGGAACGGACTTACAGCCCCCCCGCCAGGATTCCTCGCCACTTCCAAATTCTACTGGGACAAGGTCTTGGAACTCTTTGCCCCGCTGATGCTCGGTTGCTTTGCCGTCGCGCTTCCGCTGGCAGTTTTCAGCTACCTCCTCTCCCGCACGTTGATCGAGCACTACCGCGCCCGCCGAGAGACTTGAGAAGCACCGCGGAAAGCGAGCAAAACACGATCTCGCTTTGAATATGGGGCAAATGCGGGATTTTTGCGGCCCTTTTTCGCTGCTTGTGATTGATTTGTGTCTTAAATTGATCATAATCAGTCAAATTATGAGGGCATGTGCTCATTTGCAGGGAGTTTGGATGTGGCGAGCAGTTCGGCAACCGAGCAGCGGCGACACCAGATTCGGCTTTGGATTCAGACTCGCGGATTCGCGTCGCTGGGGGATTTGACGGACGAGCTCCGCGTGAGCGATTCGACAATTCGTCGGGATTTGGAGCATTTGGAATCGCTTGGGGAGGTGCGACGAACGCATGGCGGAGTTTTCTGGACGGGCTCCCCAACGAACATGCTATTGTTCGAGGGGCGTCAGGATTCGCTCTGGGAATCGAAGCGAAAGATTGCTCAGCAGGCGGCTGGTCGGATTCGAGACAATGAAACGATTCTCCTGGATGGGGGGAGTACGACATACGAGTTAGCTCGAGCCTTGGTGGGGAGACCTTTGCAGGTGGTGACCAGCAGTTTGCCGGTCGCTAATCTCTTCGCCAGCAGCGACTCGGCGGACTTGATCATGTTGGGAGGATATGTCCACGGACGCACGGGGGTGGCGCTCGGGAGTTTCGCAGCTCAGATGCTCTCACAGATCCATGTACCGCTAGCGGTGCTGTCGATCGCGGGAGCGGATGAGGAAGGTTATTACAACAGCAATTTACTTTTGGTGGAAACGGAGCAGGCGATGATTCGCGCTGCCGACGAGACGATGATTGTGGCCGATAGCAGCAAGTTTGGGCGTGCGAGTCTCTCTCGTCTGTGTGCTTTGGGACAAGTCCAAACGGTGGTCACCGACAATGGGATTGACGAAAAGTGGCGGCAGCTTCTGCGGGATGCAGGCGTGCGGCTGATGATTGCAGATTAAATTTAGAAGAACTGAAGGTAGTTCATGGCTTTCACGCGACTCTCCAACGAGCACCTCGAGCACCTTGTGCGCGAGACCCTGCGTCGGTTGCAATCGACCGCTTCGCTTCCGGCGACCGGAGCGATGCCCGCGGTGGGCGCGTCGGATGGGAGGAAAGGGATCGGAACGGCACCCTACAAGCCGAAGTTGGTGGTCAGTATTTCCGCGCGGCACTGTCATTTGACCGACGAGCATGTTGAAGCGCTCTTTGGCCCTGGCGCGAAATTGACTCCGGAGAAGGAACTCTATCAAGACGGTTTTTTTGCAGCCAAGGAAACAGTCATGATCGTCGGACCTCGACGACGGATGCTTCCAAGCGTCCGCGTCCTTGGGCCGACGCGATCCCAGAGCCAAGTCGAACTGGCACTCACCGATTCGATTTCTTTGGGAATCGAAGCTCCTGTACGGCACAGCGGGGACATCCAAGGAACGCCTGGCTGTGTTTTGGTAGGACCTTATGGGACGGTGCAATTGCAAGCGGGTGTGATCCGCGCGGCGCGACATGTCCATATCAATCACCAAGATTGCGACTACTATGGCGTTCGCAGTGGCGATCGGATGCAGTTGCGAGTGAGCAGTGAGGGCTGCTCATTGACGTTTGACGATGTACTCGTCCGTGCCGACGCGAAGGCGAAGCTGGAGGTCCACATCGACACCGATGAAGGAAATGCATGCAACTTGGATCGGGCGACCGAGATTGAATTGATCCCCCAGCCAGAAGCGTGCAAGTGCCAGCACTGAAGCTTGTGGGAAACTGCAGCAGAATTTATTTACTGGAAGATCTTCTCTGCTGATGGCAGCAGGCGAGGTCTTTCGAACAACCCCTGAGAAACCGTGAGAAAGTCCGTCATGAATGAAGCGCTTGGAATGATTGAGACCAAGGGTTTTGTCGCCCTTGTCGAAGCGGCTGATGCGATGATGAAAGCTGCGAATGTCAAGTATTTGGGCTGGGATAAAGTCGGCAGTGGCTTGGTGAGTGTCTTTGTCACGGGTGACGTCGCAGCGGTGAAAGCCGCGACCGACGCAGGGGCCGCCGCCGCAGGACGGATTGGTGAAGTTGTCAGCGTTCAGGTGATTCCTCGCCCGCATGCCGATCTTGGTAAAGTCCTCAAGGTTCCCACCAAGGGCTAAATGATGGCTAAAAAAGCCTCTTCCTCGCGCGCTCCGCAAACGCGTCGCGCTGCGACCAGCAATTCCTCCAGTGCGGTGCCCAGTCCCGCCTCCAACCCCCTTACTCCGACGAGTCGAATCATTATGAGTCAAGCAATTGGACTGATCGAAACCAAAGGTCTCTTAGCACTGATCGAAGCGACCGATGCAATGGCCAAAGCAGCGAATGTGGAAATTGTCAAACGAATCGACATCGGCGGCGGTTTGGTGACCACCGTTGTCAGTGGCGATGTTGGCAGTGTTCGTGCTGCGGTTGAGGCGGGTGCGGCAGCCGCGTCTCAAGTTGGGGAATTGGTCAGTAGCCACGTCATGCCGCGACCGGCCGAAGGGCTGCGCGAATCGTTGCTCGCATGAATGCCCGATGAGCCGCAGTGGGCTCTTCGAAACCATCCCCTTGCGACCACCGCGGAGCAGCGAAGTTCCATGCGCGTCCTTGTTGCCAACCTTGGATCGACCAGCTTCAAGTACCGATTGTTTGAGATGGCTGATGAGCGGGAATTAGCTCGCGGCGGGATCGAACGGATCGGTGCCGAGCAAAGTCGTTGTCAGATGCAAATCGGCTCATGGCGTGAAGATGTGATGCGCCATGTACCCAATCATGGGGTCGCAGTCCAAGTTTGTTTGGCCGATTTGACCCACCCGACACATGGGTGTTTGAATTCGGCCGCGGATGTCGCCGCGATTGGATTCAAGGCGGTGCATGGTGGATACCGGTCGGGAGTTTTTCGGGTCGACGAGGGTTTGCTTGCGGCGATGGAATCGATGAATTCCGTAGCGCCCGCGCATAATCCTCCCTACGTTGCCGCGATGCGTTCGCTTGCCAGAGAAGTTGGAGAGATTCCGCTGGTGGCAGCCTTCGAGACGGACTTTCATCAGACGGCCCCGCCTGCCATGCAGACCTATGCCATTCCACGGCAATGGGCACGCGATCTGGGGATCCGTAAATGGGGGTTTCATGGCGCCAGCCATCGCTACATAGCGACGCGGACGCGCGAGTTGCTGGGGACGGGAAAGTCGCGGATCATCTCGTGCCATTTGGGTGGAAGCAGCAGCATTTGCGGTATCCTCGATGGGAAGAGCCTTGGCGCTTCGATGGGGATGAGTCCACAGACGGGTCTTCCTCAGAACAATCGTGTTGGTGACTTTGACCCCTTTGCGCTGCCGATGATTATGCAAGCGACGGGTCTGTCCTTGGAGCAAGTCCTCGTACAGTTAGCGACCCGAGGGGGTTTGCTCGGGATCAGTGGGCAGAGTGCAGATATGCGTGACTTGGAGGCCAAAGCGGCCGAGGGTGATGCGGATTGCCAGCTTGCGCTAGACACTTATGTCGCTGAAGTCCGTCGCTACCTCGGCGGTTATCTCGTTGCCCTTGGAGGTGCCGACGCGATCGTTTTCACCGGCGGGATTGGCGAGAATGGTCGTCAGCTTCGCAGTCGGATCTGTGAGCGCCTCGGCGAATTGGGAATCGAGCTCGATGAGCAGAAGAATCTGCAGGCAACGGGGGAAGCTTCGCTGCATCACGCATTGAGTCGCACCGAAATTTGGGTGATTCCTACCAATGAAGAATTGATTGTCGCCAGGCAGTGCGTTTCCTTGCTCGCAGCACCTCAGGAATGATCTGGTCCATGGGAGACGATTCCCGATGATTTCCCTCAACCCTCGATAAAAGAATATGTTCGTCGCTCGTGTTACCGGATCGGTTGTGAGTACGCAAAAGGTTGCGACGATGACCGGACATAAACTGCTAATCGTTGAACCCTATCGTCTCGAAGGAGAGCGGCGAGAGAGTCTCGTGACGACCGGCAGGACATTTATTGCTGTCGATACGCTCGGCGCAGGTGAAGGGGACTTTGTCCTGATTACCCAAGGAAGCAGTGCGCGGCTCACCCCGGAGACAAAGAATCTACCGATCGATGCGGTCATTATTGGCATCGTTGATACCGTGATGGTGGATCGCAAACGAGTCTTTCATCGGCAGCCATAAATCCAAATTCATTTTCTCACCCCACGATTCGCTCCGAAAAGCAACCCTTCAACTGCTCTGAGATCGAGCCATGCAATACGACGAGAATTTAATCCGCAGCGTCATTGCGGAAGTCCTTGCTCAAGTTACAAACCCACCGACAAACTCTTCCCCAGGCGGAGTCATCCACGGCGCAGCGCCGATTCTTCGGGGACCCACCGCGAACGGAAACTCTGCTTCTCAAGCCAATGGTGTCTTTACTGATGTCCCGAACGCGGTGGCTGCCGCCCGGAAAGCCTTCGAAGAATTTCGGCATCGTCCCAAGGATGATCGCCGCCGCGCGATTGAGATCATTCGCCGGATTTCCATTGAGAACGCCGAAGAGCTTGGACTGATGGAAATGGAGGAGACAAAAATAGGTCGCCCGGAACACAAGATTGAGAAATTGAGGACCCTCGGAGAGCGAACTCCGGGTGTCGAGTTTCTCGAAACAAAGTGTTTTAGCGGGGATCATGGGCTTGCGGTTATCGAGCGCGCGCCCTTCGGAGTGATCGGCGCGATTACGCCGGTCACTCACAGCCTCCCGACAATTACGGGAAATGCGGTCAGTATGCTCGCGGGCGGAAACACGGTGGTCGTCAATCCTCATCCCTCGGGGCGTAAAGTGGCCGCGGAAGGGGTGCGGCGTTTCAATAAGGCGATCGAGCGCGAGTTAGGGATCGATAATCTGATCTGCGTGATTGCCGAGCCAACACTCGAGTCTGCTGCGGCACTTTTTCAGCATCGACAGATTGCCTTGATCTGCGTGACGGGAGGACCGGCTGTCGCGAGGGCCGCACTGAATAGTGGAAAACGTGCGATCGTGGCGGGACCTGGAAATCCTCCGGTCGTCGTCGACGAGACCGCCGATCTCGATCATGCCGCTGCTTGTATCATCCGCGGTGCTGCCTACGACAATAATCTGCTCTGCATTGCCGAGAAGGAAGTGTTTGTCGTCGACAGCGTGTTCGATGCAATGATGGCAGCGATGCAACGTGCCGGAGCCGTCCGCTTGAACACCGCGCAAATTGCCAATCTCACGTCCAAAGCAATCGTCAAGGTCGGGGATGACGCGCATGACGCGGCAAATAAAGATTACATCGGACAGGATGCTTGGAAGCTCGCCGAGGCCGCTGGGGTAACCGTCCCGAAGAACACCGAATTGTTGTTCGGAGAAACAGATGAAAACCATCCCTTCGTGTCGGTCGAGCAGATGATGCCATTTGTTCCCTTTGTCCGTGCGCGATGCATCGATCATGCGATTTCTATGGCGAAGCAGTACGAGCATGGATTCCGACACACGGCGATCATCCACTCGCGCAATGTCCAGAATATGACGAAGATGGGGCGTGAACTGGATGTCACCCTCTTTGTCAAAAATGGTCCATGCATGGCATCCTTAGGGCTTGGTGGCGAGGGGTATCTGTCCTTCTCGATCGCCGGGCCGACCGGAGAAGGAGTGACCACACCACTGACCTTCACGCGCGAGCGTCGCTGCAGCATGGTCGATGATCTCTATATTGTTTGACGGAATCGGAACCTGCCGAACGTTTTCTGATTTGCTCCCCTTCCTGTTTACTGTAGTCCTCATGTTTGCCGCCAAAGTCCTCGGTACGACTCACGCGACCGTCAAGCATCCCAGCTTGATCGGCCAGCGGTTGCTCGTCGTCCAGCCTTTGGGTACGGGAGAGATCGCCGATGGTCCGCCGCTGATCGCAGTCGACCAGCTCGGTGCCGGCCGCGGAGATCGCGTGATCCTAACAAGTGACGGCTCGTTTGCGCGACAACTGGTGGGCAACGAAAAGACTCCGATTCGCTGGTACACCATCGGGATCGTCGACCCATGAGCGCTCAGCGACCTGCGGAAGAATCTGAAGAGCTGCGAAACAGCCAGTTGCAAATGCGTGTTGCGAGGCTTGTGATCGATGCATTGCTGAAATGCGGATTGGACCCGGCGTCCTGCAAACTCTCTTCGGAAGCGGTTCCTTCACCGGCGGGATTACCATCGCACGATGCGTCTTTGTCGCAGGGGGATCGGCGACCAGCTCTGCCGATGTCGCTGGCCGGGAACGTGATTTCCCTCCGTGACCTCGAGACGCTTCCGGCCGGAATCCAGGAAGTCAGCATCTCCCCCCGTGCGATCCTGACACCGGCAGCGAAAGATACCTTGCGCAGTCGCAAGATTGAAATCCATCGCCAATTCGGCTCTCCAGTGAGCCCCCAAACAGCTGGTTCTCTGGGACAAATCGAGAGGATTCAGGCAGCCAATTTTTGGGTAGCCGATGCCGACCATCCCGAGCAAGCGGCCGGTTACAGCCGGCAGCTGCAGCTGCGGAATCTGAGCACCGAGCCGTGTGATTTGCGCGAGCTTGGACCTTTGCTCCATCTTCCCGGAATTGTCTTGAGCCAATTGCCGGCGCGCGAGGTCGATCGCTTTGCGCGGCAATTTTCCATCTGCACCGTAGCCGTGGACAGACCAGAGCAAGCCGAACGGATTCTCCGCACGCTCGATCCGCAGATTTGGGTGATCGACAGCGATCGGCTTGCATATGCCCAGCGAGTCGCACTGGCGGTTCGCTGTTTGCAGGGATCGCAGCAGAAATTTTCGCAGTCCAGGCCGGGAGGTCCGCGATGAGAATTGCCAGAGTGATCGGGAGCGTTACCTTGTCGCGAGCCCATGAAACGATGGTCGGTCTTCCTCTCCGTTTGGTCGAAGTGGTCCAAGCCTTTGATGATCAGCAGCAGATGGTTTTTGATGTGGAGCAGGTCGTGACGTGCGACTTGCTTGCTACTGGTGAGGGAGAGCTGATCGCGATGGCAGAGGGACCGGAAGCAGCCCAACCGTTTCGTCCGGAAATTAAACCCGTGGATGCGAATTCCGCGGCCATTCTCGATTCGTTAGAAGTATAAGGATCATGGAAACTCAAAGTATTTTCAAAATCAAACAAGACATCTGTGATATTGGTCGGCGGATTTACGATCGACAGTTTGCAGCCGCTAATGACGGAAACATCACGGTCCGCGTCGGCGAAAATGAAGTCCTCTGCACACCAACGCTGCACTGTAAAGGATTTCTCAAACCCGACGATATCGCCTTGATCGATATGGAGGGAAAACAGCTTGCTGGTCGCAAAAAGCGGTCCAGCGAAGCGCTCCTGCACTTGGAGATTTATCGGCAGCGAGCCGATGTCCGCAGCGTTGTCCACTGCCACCCACCGCACGCCACAGCCTTTGCGATTGCTCGCGAGCCGATCCCCCAGTGCATCCTTCCGGAGGTTGAGGTGTTTCTTGGGGATATCCCAATCACGCGGTATGAAACGCCTGGGGGCCAAGCCTTTGCGGACACGATTCTACCGTTTGTCGACAAGACAAATGTGATCATCCTTGCGAATCATGGAACGGTCAGTTTTGGCGAAGATGTTGAACGAGCTTACTGGTGGACTGAGATCCTTGACTCGTACTGCCGAATGCTGATGCTCGCGCGTCAGTTAGGGCATGTTCAGTTCCTCGGAGAACAGAAAACAAGGGAGCTCCTCGAACTGAAGGACAAATGGGGCTTTACGGACCCACGAAACACGGAGGCCTACAAAAACTGTGATGTCTGCGCCAACGATATTTTTCGCGAGAGCTGGCAAGCGGCTGGGGTCCAGCGCCGCGCGTTTGATGCCCCCCCTCCCGCAGACCGCAAAGCAACCGAAGAAAAGAGCCTCGACGAAGAACGTCTTGTCAAACTGATCACCGCGGAAGTCCTCCGGCAAATGCAGCAGTCCCAGTAGCTGATTCGACCCTTGCAATGCCGCGATCGGTACTGCGAGTTTTTCCCAATCAACTCCTTTAGCTTCCTATCCAGAGTGGCTCTTGCGATGAAAGTTTCAATCATTGGTGGTGGCGGTTTGGTCGGTTCGTGTGCTGCGTTCGCACTCCAGTGCGGCCGGGTTGTCCGCCAAATTGCTTTGCTGGACGTCAATCAAGAACTCGCTGGCGGACATGCCCTCGATTTGCAGCATGGGAGTCCGAGCGTTGCAGATCAGTCGATCGTCGGTGGCGGATACGAGCACATCCCCAGTTCGGACATCATTTGCATCACGGCCGGCTTGAGACGTAAGCCCGATGAATCGCGGCTCGACTTGATCAACCGCAATACCGACCTTTTTCTCTCCATTCTCGCAGAGATCAAAAAGGCAGGAATGAAAGAGAACGCTGTGGTGATCGTGGTTTCTAATCCGGTCGATATCCTCACTTATGTCGCCGCCAAGCGTTTGGGACTTTCGCCATCTCGCGTCATCGGTCTTGGGACGCAACTCGATACGATTCGTTTTTGCAGCCTGATTGCCGCCCAGCTTCAAGCGCCGCCAACTCAAACCAAGGCGCTGATCCTCGGAGAACATGGGGATTCAATGGTTCCGATTTGGAGCAGCGCGACAATTGCTGGTTTGCCTTTGGACAAGTATCCGGGTTGGTCACCTCAAGTGGCGAGCGATCTTTTTTCGCGGACTCGTGGCAGCGGAGCGGAGGTCATCAAAAAGAAAGGGGGGGCGGGATTTGCTGTCGGGGTCGCGATTCGCGATGTGATCGAAGCCGTTGTTCTTGATCGTCACTGGATACTTCCCGTAAGCACCATTCAGGATGGCTGCTATGGGATTCGCGATGTCGCACTCTCGGTTCCTACGCTCGTAGCGAGCGCTGGCGCGGTTGGATCACTGGAGATCGATCTATGGCCGAAAGAAATCCAGGGTCTTCGCGCCAGCGCCGCGGCACTACGTAAAACGCTCGATGTCGTGCTCCAGCGAATTGGCTGAGGCGAGCCGATGCGGCAGAACGCCAACAGTGCACCACTAGAGGGGTGCGGCAAGGTGGGAAATGGAGCGGTCGGGGCGTTCGTTGCTAGACGCCCGTAAGGGAATCGCTATAACAAAAAGGTCAAGGATTGGGGCGGTCAATGATGGTGTTTCCAACTGGCAGAGGTTTATGAATAAAAAGGAAGAAGCGTTCGAAGTCGAAGGGACGGTCACCCAAGCGCTCGCGAATACTCGTTTTCGTGTCCAGCTTGAGACTGGTAATGAGGTATTAGCGCATGTTGCGGGGAGGATGCGAAAGCATTTCATTCGTATCGTCCCTGGGGATAAAGTCCGCGTCGAACTCTCTCCCTATGATCTAACCAAGGGCCGGATTACCTACCGCGAACGATAAGCGATCGATCGTTTCGATGGCGAGCGGCGATTGCGTTTTCGGGGTTGCATCGTCTTCGCGTTGAGGGTCGGTCGATGTGCAGGGAGCTGAAAAAGGATCGCTGCTGCGTTTATCTACCGACCCGAGTGCTTTTGGGGAGCGGTACTCCTGCAGGAGTGAGCAGATGTCATCGACCGCCCGCTCCACATGACGATTGATCACGATGTGCTGATAGCGATTGACCGCCTCCATTTCTTGCCGGGCTACTTGGAGGCGGCGTTCGATGGCTACCTCGGACTCGGTTCCCCGTGCACGGAGTCTTCGCTCGAGTTCTTCGAGTCCCCCGGGATGGATGAAGATGGTAATCGGTTGCAGGTCTTGCTCGAGGATTGCTATCGCCCCTTGAACATCGATCTCCAGGATGACCCATTTTCCTTCTCGCAGTCCCCGCTCAACTTCCTCGCGGAGGGTGCCATACCAGACGCCGCGACCGAAAACCTCCTTGCATTCAAGGAACGCATTTTCGGCTCGCAGCCGCAGGAATTCCTCATCGGAGATGAAATAGTATTCGCGACCATCGGCTTCCGTCGGGCGAGGCTTCCGCGTTGTCGCCGAAACGCTCAGCATCAGAGGCAACGGACAGCGTCGCAAAAGACTGCGGACGATCGTGCTTTTCCCTGCCCCGCTCGGCCCCGAAATGATCACCAACCGACCTAGAGATTCTTCGCTCATCGCTCGATCACTCGACGTTTTGGACTAGTTCTCGCATTCTTTCTAGGGCACATTTGATTTCAATCACCACTCGCGCGACCTCGGCGTCTGCAGCTTTGCTACCGATGGTGTTTGTTTCCCGAAACATTTCCTGGATGATAAAGTCTAGCTTACGCCCACTCGATTCATCGGCGGACATGGCACTGCGGAACATCTGGCTGTGGCTTGAGAGACGAGTGATTTCTTCGGAAATATCGCTACGATCGGCGAATAGCTGCACTTCTCGCAGGAGTTCAGGAACCTCGACCGAGAGTCCCTCGCGCCGCAGGACACTCTCGATCTTTCCTCTCAAGCGATCGCGATAGGCGTCAATGACCGCAGGGACACGCTGCTGGATCACTCCGATGCTTTTGTCCATCAATTCCAGATCCGCGAGCAATTGTCGCTGCATGGCGGCTCCCTCGATTGCCCGCATGTGGTTCAATCGCTCGAGCGCTTCGCGAACGACCCCTTCGACTTCAGCGATCATTTCCTCTTCAATCTCCCCCTCCGCTGCGGGCTCGGAAATGCAACCAGGGAGCGCAGCGATTCGGACCAGATCAAGCGAGCCACCAATTCCCAAATCCTCGGCCAGAATCATGAGTTGTCGGTAGTAGGACGTGAAGACGGCCGAATCGATGCAGTACTGGCCGGCGCAATCGCTTCGCTGCCACGAGCAATTCAGCTGAACAGAGCCCCTGCGGACACTGTCGCGGACGAGTGTCTCAAGCCTTGTATCAAGTCCCAAAAGGGTTTCATTCAAACGTGGTGTAAACTTAAAACCACGATTGTTGACCGAGCGAATCTCGGCAGATAACCCCCCCCAGGGCCCATGTCTTTGCGCCTGGCCCTGACCCGTCATGCTGCGAAGCATTGATCAATTCTCGTTGGAAGTCGAGGGAGTTTCCGAAGGAGCTGCAGGAGGATTCTCCTGCGGAGTCGATGGAATCTGAATTCCTCCCAAGCCATCGCTGGGGGGGGCTTCCGGAGAGGTCGTCGAACCGGGGCCGGGGCTGAGGGTCTGCGCGGGAGCCAGCGGAGGAGGAGCAATGGTTCGAGCATTCCCGAGTGAAAACATCGTGAAGGCGCAGAGGAAAATCCAAATTCCAGCGACGATAAAGGTGATTCTTGTAAAAGTATCGCCAGCCTTGCTGCCGAAAGCGCTTTGACCACCAGGCCCTCCAAGCGCGCCTGTCAGCCCTCCCCCTCGTCCGCGCTGGACAAGGATCAGCAACACCAAAAAGACGGAAAGGACGGCCATCACAAAACCGAGCAGGCGACCGAAAAAACTGGCGTGGATGGAAAATGGCATTGAATGATCCTCGAGGTAGGCAATGATTGTTAGTTTTGTGCGGCAGCCGCAATGATCGGGATAAAATCTTCGACTTTCAAACTTGCACCACCGACCAGCGCCCCATCGATATTCGGTTGACTGAGCAAATCGGCTGCATTGCTCGGTTTCACACTCCCGCCATACTGAATACGAATTGCTGCTGCGGTCGAAGTTCCAAATCGATCGCCAAGTAATTCACGGATTAGCAGGTGAACTTCTTCCGCCTGCTGAGGAGTCGCTGTGCGTCCTGTTCCAATGGCCCACACGGGTTCGTAGGCGACCACGACCTTTGACGCTTGATGGGAGTCGATATCGGCGAGCGACCCATGGAGCTGGGATGTGACGATGCGCTGAGTCTCTCCGGCATCGCGCTGCGCAAGCGTTTCGCCGACGCAAACAATTGGCACCAGTCCAGCGGCAAGGGCGGAATGCAATTTTCTCGAGACCATCGCATCGGTCTCACCCGCATACTGCCGTCGCTCGCTATGCCCCAAAATGACATAGGCGCATCCACAATCGACCAGCATTTCGCCGTTGATTTCTCCCGTGAACGCGTCGTCTTTTTCTCCCCACAGGTTCTGTCCGCCAACACCGATCCTGGTTCCACGCAACCGCAAGGCAACAGCCGGGATGTACAGACTTGGGGGGCAGACAGCGATTTCGCAATCACCCGCCGGTAAGCTGGCAAGCAAGTCGCCGACCAGTTGCACCGCGGAGGACGAACGCAGATTCATCTTCCAGTTTCCAGCCACAAATTTTCGGCGGCTCACACGGTGACTCCTGGTAATGGGGAAATTTGTTTCCTCAGCAATGTTGCGAGCTGGCGAAGCTGTCTCACAAGATCTGCGTACTGATTCGGCAGAAGCGCCTGCGGGCCATCGCTCTTCGCTTCTTCCGGGCAATCATGGACTTCGACGTGAACACCATCGGCGCCGGCAGCCAGCCCGGCCATCGCGCATGGAGCAATCAAGTCGGGCCGACCTGTGGCATGGCTTGGATCAACAATAATTGGCAAATGGCTGAGTCCCTTAACAACCGGGACGGCAGCGACATCAAAAAGATTCCTCGTGCAACTATCAAATCCCTTCACACCCCGTTCGCAGAGCACGACCGACGAATTGCCACGTGAGAGAATGTATTCGGCGCTCATGAGGAGATCGTTGATCGTCGCGCTCATCCCTCTTTTCAGCAGTACAGGTCGCCGCGCGTTGCCGACCTCGGTCAGCAGGGCAAAGTTCTGCATGTTCCGTGCCCCGATCTGGATCATATCCGCATACTGGGCGACCAGCTCGACATTTCGAGGATCGGTGACTTCGGTGACAACCGGCATCCCGTAGCGATCACCAATCTCACGGAGAATCTTCAGCCCTTCCTCACCCAAGCCTTGAAATGCATAGGGACTCGTTCGCGGCTTGAACGCACCGCCACGAAACATATTGGCCCCTGCATCACGAACCGCGCGGGCAATCCGGTCCATTCGCTCGGGGTCTTCGACCGAACAAGGGCCCGCGATGAGAAGGAGTTTTCCACCACCGACTTTGACCCCACCGACATCGACGATACTCGGCTCACCGTGAGCCTCGAGCGACGCGAGCTTGTAGGGTGGAAGAACGGGGATCACTTCCGAAACTCCGGGGATTGCCCGGAGGGATTCAGGCGCAAGGCGGGATTCATCACCGATGATTCCCACGATCGTCCGGTAGGTCCCTCGGCTCAAGTGCGCCTGGAAACCAAGCGATTCGACGCGGTCGATGACATGCGATACTTGGTCTTCCGAAACGCCACTCTTGAGGATCAGAATCACTGTGGAGCTACTCCTGTCCCCCACTGGAACTCTGCGGACTCCCAAACATGGTATCGAGCGTTTCGGAGGCAGGCCGAGTTTTCTCCACCACTTCCCGATCGGCACCGTTGCTGCTGGGAGCTTCGGCCAAGAGGGGGAAGCTCGCCTCGAGCGTTGGTTCTGGCTGGGAAGCCATGTCCTGGACTGCCTCGCGACGATAGTTCACCTCGGATTCCTGGAAGACGCGGAAACCGGTCCCGGCAGGAATCAAGTGGCCAAGGATGACATTCTCCTTGAGACCGACCAAACGGTCCACCTTTCCTGCGAGCGCCGCCTCGGTAAGCACTTTAGTCGTTTCTTGGAAGGACGCGGCACTGATGAAGCTGCTCGACTGCACCGATGCCTTGGTGATTCCAAGCAACTGCGTGCTGGCGGTAGCCGAGCGAGGTTTTTTCCCCTTGCAAGGAGCGCCTCCCTGAGCTTCGATTGCAGCGTTGGTTTGCTCGATTGCTTCCTTAGGAACGATCGCCCCACTTTCGTACTGGCTGTCCCCCGAATCGGAGATCTTCAAACATTTTGCCAGTTCCTGGTTGGCGCGACGGAATTCAAATCGATCCATCACGAGTCCCGGAAGCATATTGGTGTCTCCAGCGCTTTCAATCTTCACCTTCCGCAACATCCGGGCGATGATGATCTCACAGTGCTTGTCGTTGATCTCGACGCGCTGCGAACGGTAAACCTGCTGAATCTCATGAAGCAGGTATTGCTGCACCGCTTCTTCCCCGGAAACTCGAAGGATATCGTGCGGAACCAGGGGACCATCGACGAGTGCTTGACCGGCTTTGACGATATCTCCGCTGTGGACCAAGAATCGTTTACCGTGCGGGACGAGATGTTCCCGTTCGATACCTGATTGACTTCGAACAGTAATCGTTCGCTTTCCGCGTTTCTTTTCACCAAGAATTTCTACCGTCCCGTCGACTTCGGCGATTACCGCGGGATCCTTGGGCTTACGAGCCTCAAAAATTTCCGTGATTCGCGGTAGACCCCCGGTGATGTCATGGACCCCACCGGATTCCCGCGGCATTTCAGCGATTACCGTTCCCGGATGAATTTGCTCTCCTTCGCGGACGTTGATCATCGCCCGCTCCGGCAAATACTGGACGTCGACCGGACGACCCTCGCTATCCTCGATCACGATCTGCGGGTGAAGATCCCCTTTGTGTTCAATGATCACCGTGCGGACATTTCCGCTCGGTTCACGTTCCAATTTCATCGTCTCCCCTTCGACGACATCCTCAAACCGAACCTTCCCAGCAACCTCCGTGAGAATTGGAATCGAGTACGGGTTCCACTCGCACAAGACCTGTCCTGCTTCGACCTTTTGATCTTCTTCAATGAGCAGGGTCGCACCTGTGGGGACTTCATAGCTTTCAATTTCCCGGCCGCGAGCATCGACCAAGGAGATTTCCCCATTCCGCGTCAGCACAATCGAACGCCCTTCCTCGTTCTTGACTGCCCGCATCCGAGTCAATTTGACGATCCCACCCTTCTTGGCGCGAATGTCGGATTCCTCCATCTGCCGACTGACCGAACCACCGATATGGAACGTTCGCATCGTCAATTGCGTTCCCGGTTCGCCGATCGATTGAGCGGCGATAATACCGACGGCCATTCCCTCTTCGACCAGCGCCCCGGTCGACATGTCCATCCCGTAGCACAACCGGCAAACTCCCAACGGTGCATCGCAAGTCATCGGACTGCGAACTTGGATTTTCTCCAGCCCCATCTCCTCGATCTTCCGGGCCGATTCGGGAGTAATCATGTCATTCTCATTGACGATCACATCATCGGTGATCGGATTGACAATGTTTTGCCGGCTGACCCGTCCGTTGATCGAATCCGCCAAGCGGACTTCGACCTTCTCCCCACGATAAATGACCCCTTTGGTAATTCCCTGCGTCGTCCCGCAGTCATGCATCGTGACCACGACATTTTGGGCAACGTCAGCCAGCTTTCGCGTCAGATAGCCCGAATCTGCCGTTTTCAGCGCGGTATCGGCCAAACCTTTCCGCGCCCCGTGCGTCGAGCTGAAGTATTCGAGCACCGACAAACCTTCGCGAAAGTTCGCCTTAATTGGCGTCTCAATAATTTCGCCCGTTGGCTTGGCCATCAAACCTCGCATCCCTGCCAACTGGCGTATTTGCTCAATCCCCCCTCGAGCACCCGAGTGAGCCATCAAGTAAACAGGGTTCACGTAGCTGCCATTGTCGCGATAATCATTCTCCATCGCTTTCATCATGTCGCTGGTGATCGCTTCGCGAGCATGGGTCCAGACGTCGAGCACTTGGTTGTAACGTTCGCCGCTGGTGATCATCCCCCGATCGAACGCCTTCTTGTGCTTCATCACCGTCTTTTCAGCTTCGGCGATATACTTCGCTTTCGTCTCGGGAGTCACCAAGTCGTCCGTCGCAAAGGAGAGGCCCGAGCGAGTCGATTCGCGGAAGCCCAATTGCATCATGTCATCAAGCAGATTGATCGTCGCTCGTCGCCCGAGTCGCTGGTAGCAATCGCTGATCACACTGGCCAAATCGCCCGAACGCATCGGATAATTGTAAAAGTCCATCCCTCGGGGAAGCATCATGTTAAAGAGGACGCGTCCTGGGGTTGTCTCGATGGTCGCCCCTGCCGGTGTCGACCCATCATCGCTTTTGAGGCGACGGGTCTTTGGAAGCCGGACCTTAATCTTGGTGTGCAATTCGACGACACCCTGCTGAAAGGCCAAGTCCGCTTCCTCGAGCGATGAAAACTTCATCCCTTCCCCACGCCGACCTTCTTTCTCGATCGTCATATAATAGCACCCCATCACAACATCCTGCGAAGGACTCATGATCGGCTTGCCATTGGACGGTGCGAAGACATTGTTGGTGCTCATCATCAACGTATGTGCTTCCACCTGAGCCTCGATCGAAAGAGGAAGGTGGACTGCCATCTGGTCCCCGTCGAAGTCGGCATTAAAGCCCTTGCAAACAAGCGGGTGGAGGTGAATCGCATTCCCTTCCACGAGCGTCGGTTCGAACGCCTGGATCCCCATGCGGTGCAAGGTCGGAGCACGGTTCAGCAGAACCGGGTGGTTGGTAATGACCTGCTCGAGGATGTCCCACACCTCTTCGTCCTTCCGCTCGAGCATTTTCTTGGCCGACTTGATCGTGTCAGCATGCCCGAGTTCCTTAAGCCGCCGGATAATGAATGGTTGATACAGTTCCAGGGCAATTTTCTTCGGAAGACCGCATTGATGCAGACGGAGCCGCGGCCCGACAACGATCACTGAGCGTGCCGAATAATCGACGCGTTTGCCTAATAAGTTTTCTCGGAAACGACCCTGCTTGCCTTTGATCATGTCGGTCAGCGACTTGAGAGGCCGATTCGATGAACCAAGGACGGGACGCTTGCAGCGGTTATTGTCAAAAAGTGCGTCGACCGATTGCTGCAACATCCGCTTTTCATTCCGGATAATCACTTCCGGAGCATTCAAATCGACCAGCTTTCGCAAGCGGTTGTTGCGATTAATGATGCGGCGATAAAGATCATTCAAATCGCTAGTCGCAAAGTTTCCGCTATCGAGCAGGACCAACGGACGAAGGTCGGGAGGAATGACCGGGATCACGTCCAGGACCATCCATTCAGGACGATTATCGCTATCGCGAATGCTTTCGACGATCTTCAAGCGGTTGATCAAATCCTTCTTCTTCTGCTTGCTCCCGGTTTCATGGAGCTCTTTGCGAAGTTGTTCTGAGAGGCTGACAAGTTCCAGCCGCGCGAGCAGCTTTCGAACGGCTTCAGCCCCCATATCAGCCTCAAACGCTCCTTCACCAAACTGCGCACGAGCTGAGCGATATTCCTCTTCGGTCAGCAACTGCTGCGCTTCGAGGTTCGTTGTGCCCGGATCGATGACCACGTAGTCCTGGAAATAGATCACTTTCGCCAGTGACGATGTCTTCATGTCCAG
>Ga0169931_10001020_pt1 | contig 46196 bp, 40 predicted proteins | sample Kivu_15m_20L_FD_129675 | JGI IMG/M metagenome (GOLD analysis project Ga0169931, IMG submission 129675) | Freshwater microbial communities from Lake Kivu, Western Province, Rwanda to study Microbial Dark Matter (Phase II) - Kivu_15m_20L... | ecosystem: Environmental > Aquatic > Freshwater > Lake... | reverse complement strand
TAGAATCAGCTATTGATTCACCTAATTGGGGAACTGGTTGAGAATGGATTTGGGAAATCAAAGAAATTGCTGTAACACCAATTGCCAATAGTGCAAGAAAGACAAAAATCAGGGTTAAGAAACTATCGGATACATTATTAGCCACCTTAGAAGGTAAAAACAGACGAAAACCCCGTAAAAACCCATCCCATTTGCGAACAACCCATAGTAGGAGACCTCCTTTTTCTGAAGTCGTAGAAGAAGAAGTCTCCAACCTAGTTACCATTCTCTCGAGAATTCCTATTGTCCCACGCAGCACCTGAATAATTAAAATTTTCCAAAATAGCGGTTTCTTATGGTATCCTCCTAAAGGTGGTGTGTCTGGCAATTGTGGTTTAGACCTAGGCTTTTTATCTTGGGACATAATTAAATGGTGAACACTAACTAACATATACCGATATTATGGCTATGAAAAGACGAGAATTTTTTCTCCTATGCGGTTTAGGTACACTAGGACTAACTGTTGTAAGCAAAAACCTGATTAACAAAAACAGTCAAAATGCTACCTCCAAGACTGCTATAGCGGGGAATGTCCAACCCCAGGGATCATTACTGCGATTTGTTTCCGTAGCAGACACGGGGACAGGAGATAAAGGACAGTATGCAGTAGCAAAAGCGATGAATGAATATCATCGCAAAAAACCCTACAACCTGGTTATTTTGGCTGGAGACAATATTTATAACAATGGGGAAATTGAGAAAGTAGAAGCAGTTTTTGAACGTCCCTATCAACCCTTACTGGAAAAAGGCGTGAAATTTCATGCTTGCTTGGGCAATCACGACATTAGAACCGATAATGGTGTGCCTCAAGTGAACTATCCCAAATTTAACATGTTAGGGAGATACTATACCTTCACCCGAGAAAACGTTCAGTTTTTCGCTTTAGATACCAATGGCAATGCGGACTGGAAAAATCAACTAATTTGGTTAGATAAAGAACTAAACTCCAGCAAAGCTGTTTGGAAGATTGTATTTGGTCATCACCCAATTTATGCTTCTGGTGTTTATGGGAGCAATGCCAATTTCATCAAAACCTTCACCCCCATATTTCAAAAGTATGGAGTTCAACTTTACATTAACGGTCATGAACATCATTATGAGCGAACTAAACCCATTAATGGCACCACCTATCTGATTTGTGGTGCAGGTGCGGGAAGTCGTCCCGTTGGTCGTTCCCCATGGACAGAATACTCTACTAGGGATTTGAGTTTTGCTGCTTATGATGTTTATGCAGATAGGATGGAAATTAACGCTATTGATACAAGTAATCGTGTTTTTGATCGAGCCGTGATCCAAAGTAACTAGGCAATCACTGATTGAAAAACAGTGCTGTTATCCACTCTGTACATAAACTCCTTAGCCAGCGCTATCATCGTTTCATGGACATCACCATATTTTTGTTTATAGGTTAACTGCTGGTCAAAATCCAATCCTTCAGCTATTTTCGATCTTTCTGGAATTTTGATCGTAAAAGTGGGAGGTAATAGAGGATTAACAGTAATAAAATTCAAATTGTGTGTTTGAGAATTAGTACCATTATAGCGGGAGATTATAGTACCCATAGGAGTGATATGATGGTCATATTCTTTTTTAAATAGTCTGAGTTTTTCCAGGAGTAATTCCAGACCATGAATTGACATGCGACTGGGTACACAGGGGATTAAACAAAAATCGCTAGCGTAGAAGGCACTTTTGATCACATTGTTGATGCTAGGTGGACAATCAATGAGAACATAGTCATACTGTTCTTTTAAGGGTGTAAGAATGTTATGTAAAATAGCTACAGCATTAGCTGGTAAGTACTCTTGAACATCAAATAGTCTGGGACTACTAGGAATTAAATGCAGACAGTTAAAAGAGTTTTTATTTCTGACATTAGAAACCTGGTCTTGAACAATGAACCTTGTACTATGGGGTTTCTCCAGGAAGTAATCGACATTTTTCAGTAAAAAAGGTAGAGTTAAACCCTTTTGGTCATATTCCCACTCCCATACATCTTCCGACATCATAGCACTAGTGAGATTAGTTTGAGGATCCAAGTCGATCAGAAGCACCCGTTTGTCATATATGGTGTCACCTGCTAAATATTCTGCTAAGGTCATTACTAGAGTGGTTTTACCCACCCCACCTTTGAGGTTACAGATACTAATTACTTTGGCAGTCATAGTTTTTGGTAGATGGCTAGGTAGTCAATTATAGCGTTTCCTTACTTATGGATAACCAGGAAAATAGTTGGCATGGAAAACTCGAGTTAGTCTATGCTCAACGTCAAAACTCCACCCAATTAATGTTCAGTCACAATCAAGCACCCTTAAAAGTACAACGCCCTTTTTACCCAGAAGGTGAAAAAATATGTCACAGTGTGATTTTACATACCGCTGGAGGTGTAGTAGCAGGCGATCGCCTGAGTTCAAAAATTCACTTACAATCGGAGACGGACGTACTAATAACCACAGCAGCTGCCAATAAAATCTATCGGAGCAATGGGTTGTATGCGAAACAAATAGTAAGCATCCAAATAGATAAGGGATCATGTTTAGAATACCTACCTCAAGAGACAATAGTATTTAATGGTGGGAGATATAGACAAGACGTGCGAATAGAATTAGGAGAAGGGAGTAGTTTTATAGGGTGGGAAATCAGTAGACTGGGGAGAACAGCAAGAGGGGAAAAATTCCTGGAGGGGGAAATCCTATCCCACACAGAAATATGGCAAGGGGGAGTACCACTATGGATAGACAGACAACATATACCCGGTGGTGTAGAAGCATTTTACAACCCTCATAGTTTAAAAGGAAACCCGGTAATTGGCAGTTTTGTCTGTGTTGGTTTACCCATATCTGAGGAAAGGATAGAAAAGTCCCGTTCTGGGATTGCTAATGGGTGGGATGCTGGTGTAACCAGGTTAGAACAGGGAATGTTGTGTAGATATCGTGGTAATTCTACATCCTGGGCAAAAAATTGGTTTACAAATGTTTGGCAAGATTTGCGACAATCTTTGTTAAACCGTGGTAATTGTATTCCTAGAGTCTGGCAAATTACCAGGAACTAACCAGGAGGTAAAAATGCAACTGACACCCCAGGAAAAAGACAAGCTATTAATATTCACAGCTGCTTTAGTAGCTGAAAGAAGAAAAAATCGAGGATTGAAGTTAAATTATCCCGAGTCCATAGCCCTGATTTCCGCTTCCATTCTTGAAGGAGCAAGGGATGGACAAACAGTAGCACAACTAATGAGTTATGGAACAACTCTACTAACCCGAGAGGACGTAATGGAGGGTGTAGCAGAAATGATTCACGAAGTGCAAGTAGAAGCTACATTTCCCGATGGCACAAAATTAGTAACCGTTCACAATCCCATTCGATAGAGGAACCAGCATGATTCCAGGAGAAATCATCACCTTACCAGGTGACATAGAACTAAACGCCAGTCGCAGCACCACTAACCTTATAGTAGCCAATACAGGAGATAGACCTATCCAAATTGGTTCACACTTTCACTTTTATGAAGTTAATAGCTCCCTGAAATTTGACAGGGAAAAAGCACGGGGAATGAGACTAGATATCCCCGCAGGAACAGCAGTCAGATTTGAACCTGGAGATGAGAAAGAAATTACCCTAGTTCCCCTAGTAGGGAGAAGAGAAATCTATGGGTTCAACGGTAAAATCAACGGTAAGTTATAAGAACAAGCGCATAAACAAAACAAAGAAAATAATTAAACTAGTCAAAATAATAAATAGGAGAAATAATGCCTTATAAAATGAATCGCCGGGCTTATGCTGAAACATACGGACCCACCGTAGGGGACAAAATTAGATTGGCAGACACTGAGTTATTTATAGAAGTAGAGAGAGACTTCACCACCTATGGAGACGAGGTCAAATTTGGTGGAGGAAAAGTGATTCGGGATGGTATGGGACAATCCCCAATTGCCAATAGGGATGGTGCTGTAGATTTAGTCGTTACTAACGCCCTAATTTTGGATTGGTGGGGTGTGGTTAAAGCAGACGTTGGTATTAAAGATGGGAAAATTCATAAGATTGGTAAAGCTGGAAATCCCTACATTCAAGACAACATAGACATCATTATTGGACCTGGAACTGAAGCTCTAGCTGGTGAAGGTATGATTCTCACTGCTGGTGGAATAGACACCCACATACACTTTATTTGTCCCCAACAGATTGAGGTAGCTATTGCTTCCGGGATTACGACCATGATTGGTGGAGGAACGGGACCTGCTACGGGAACAAATGCCACAACTTGTACCCCAGGACCATGGAATATTTACCGAATGCTACAAGCAGCAGATGCTTTCCCTGTGAATTTAGGGTTTTCTGGTAAGGGTAATACCAGTCAACCTCAAGGACTAATAGAACAAATAGAAGCTGGAGTAATAGGCTTAAAACTCCATGAGGACTGGGGCACTACACCCGCAACAATTGACACCTGTTTAACCATTGCCGATGAATATGATATTCAGGTAGCCATTCACACTGATACCTTAAACGAAGCTGGTTTTGTAGAGGATACCATTGCAGCATTTAAACATCGCGCCATTCATACCTACCACACAGAGGGAGCAGGGGGAGGTCACGCACCTGATATTATTAAAGTGTGTGGACAAGCTAATGTGTTACCATCATCCACCAATCCCACTCGTCCTTATACTCTCAATACACTAGATGAACATCTGGACATGCTAATGGTGTGTCATCATCTAGATCCTAGTATTTCTGAGGATGTGGCATTTGCCGAATCTCGTATTAGAAGAGAGACCATTGCAGCTGAAGATATCCTCCACGATTTAGGTGGATTTAGTATGATTTCTTCCGATTCTCAAGCTATGGGAAGGGTGGGAGAGGTAATTATTAGAACCTGGCAAACTGCCCATAAAATGAAAGTACAGCGGGGTGAACTCTCCACCCCAGGAAAAGGAGCAGATAATTTTCGCGCCCAAAGATATATAGCAAAATACACTATTAATCCTGCTATTACCCATGGGATTGCTGATTATGTCGGTTCGGTGGAAGAGGGAAAAATGGCGGATCTATGTTTATGGAACCCAGCTTTTTTCGGTGTGAAACCGGAAATAGTAATTAAGGGGGGAATGATTGCTTGGGCCCAAATGGGTGATGCTAATGCCAGTATTCCCACACCTCAACCTGTCCATAGCCGCCCTATGTTTGGTAATTTTGCTGGTGCTCGTCACACAACATCCTTAACTTTCATGTCTCAGATAGGTTTAGTCAAAGAGATTCCCCAAATGTTAGGACTGAAGAAATCAGTAGTTGCTGTTGGCAAAACTAGAACAATTACCAAACAGAATATGAAACTAAATGATTGGTTACCGCGTATTGAAGTTGATCCAGAAACATACGAGGTCAGAGCAAATGGAGAATTATTAACTTGTGAACCAGCTACAATTTTACCAATGGCACAAAGATATTTTTTGTTTTAAGTTGTTTTAAGTTATTTTAAGTTAAGTGGGTGGGTGGAATTAAATATAAGATCAACGCCCCCATGGGTTACGCTATCACCCATCCTATAAATAATCTCCCTACTTATTTTGAGTTGAGAAGCTGTTAACCTAGAGGAATATTACATGATTTCCATTGCTAGTATAGACCCAAATACCATAACCACCCATCTCCAAACACAAAGAGAATTCTTTGCCACAGGTAAAACTAAAGATGTTAATTTTCGCCTGGCACAACTGCAAAAATTGAGAACCCTGGTAACTGATAATAAAGAGTCTATTATTGCAGCTCTAAAGGGTGATTTAAATAAACCAGAATTTGAAAGTTATGCCATAGAAATTGGAGCTATTAAAGAAATAGATTATGCCATCAAGCACATAAAAAAATGGACTAAACCTAAAAAGACCGGAGTTCCCCTAGAATTCTTTAACTATTCGGCTAAAATATTGCCTGAACCCTTAGGAATGGTCCTAATTATTTCCCCCTGGAATTACCCATTGCAGTTGGTAATTTCCCCCTTGGTGGGATCTATCGCTGCAGGTAATTGCACCATTATTAAACCTTCTGAACTAGCACCTCATACAGCCAAATTGCTAACCCAACTTATCGGTGAATATTTTCCGCCAGAATACATAAGGGTAATAGAAGGTGGGGTGGAAACTAGCAAGCAGTTACTAGAACAAAAATTTGATCACATTTTCTTTACAGGTAGTACTAGTATTGGTAAGATAGTTATGACAGCAGCAGCTAAACATCTTACACCAGTCACCCTAGAATTAGGTGGCAAAAGTCCTTGTATTGTTGACAAAGAAATTAATCTAGAACACACCAGTAAACGTATTATTTGGGGCAAGTTTATTAATGCTGGTCAAACTTGTATTGCACCCGACTATCTGTTGGTAAACAAAAAAATTAAATCAGCTTTAATCAATTCTCTCCAGCAAGTTCTTCAAGAATTCTATGGAGATAACCCAGAAGTTAGTCCAGATTTTGCCCGAATTATCAATAAACATCATTTCCATAGATTAACCGAACTACTTAAAGATGGTAGAGTCATTGTGGGAGGGGAAATTAACCCAGAACAGTTATACATAGCACCAACACTAATAGATAATATTTCCCTAACCGATAAAATTATGGAAGAGGAAATATTTGGACCCATTTTACCTATAATTGAATATACAGATATTCAAGAAGTAATAGAAATCATTAACTCCCAATCCAAACCCTTGTCCCTATATCTGTTCTCTGAAAATAAAAAGCTGCAAGAACAGGTTTTGACCAATACTTCATCGGGTAATGTATGTATCAATGACACGATTATTCAAGTAGCGGTTTCTTCCTTACCATTTGGTGGGGTTGGTGATAGCGGTATGGGTAGCTATCACGGTAAAGCAGGATTTGACACTTTCTCTCACTATAAAAGTGTTCTATATAATGGTTTCCGATTGGATCTAAACTGGCGTTATGCACCATATTTAGGTAAGATGTCCATCTTGAAAAAGATTATTGGAGCCTAGGTTTTTACAATCTACTCCAGAAAAAGCACTCACTAACTGGTTAGGGTGTTTTTTCTGGACTAAGTAGGGAGGCACAATTATTTGTAGGATGGGTGATAGCGTATTGGGTTTCATACTTCAACCCAACCTACGTTCATCTTATATTTGATTCCAATTCCACCCACCCACTTATCTAGGATTCTTCGTCTTCGTCGGTGGGATAAACAAAAGTAGAACGTCCAGACAAAATTGACTTACCCAGAGAAAGAGCTTTTTTAGCCTCAACAGCAGCTTTATGTCTCCAAGTAGCTCGACGCTTGTCTCGTTTTGATTTAGAGGTTTTCTTCTTAGGAACGGCCATAAGAACCAATATGGTGATTTTTGACAACCTCCCTATTTTAGTCCATCAACTGGGAATTTATCATCAATTCTATTAATTTCAATACTAAAAAAACCGCTAAGTATTGGAAATCTGCCAAATTGGCTAATAAATAAGCAAGGTATGGTTTATAATAGCCAGTAATTGTAACTTGTTTATACCACACTTCATGACACTCTCTTTCAAGCACCTAAGAACCGACTAAGGGCGGGATGGCAAATTACTGGGCAATTACTATTGGCATCAATCAGTATGAGTTATTTCAACCTTTAGGTTGGGCTCAAAACGATGCAGAAGCATTAAACGATTTATTAGTGACCGAATTGGGGTTCTTAGAGGGGAATTGTCTGTTAATGACAAATTCTTCCCCAGCAAGAGGAGAAAGGTCTTCTCACCCCAACCGAGAAAATATATTATATTTCTTGCAGGAACTGGAGGCAAAATTTTGGCAACCAGGAGATTATCTCTGGTTTTTCTTGAGTGGTTATGGTGTTAATTATAACAACAAAGACTATTTATTGCCCCAGGATGCCAATCCAGACAGGATTGGGGAAACTGCTATACCAGTTGGGGAAATCATGCAAGGTTTCCAAACTGCTGGGTTAAATGTCCTACTGATATTTGATATTAATCGTGCTTTTGGAACCCAAGCAGATGCTCCTGTGGGTCAGGAAATGCTCGATCTGGCCCGGGAATTAAATATGGCCATTATGCTGTCTTGCAGTCCAGAACAATTCTCCCATGAAAGCAGTGAATTAGGTCATGGTTTTTTTACTGCAGCATTATTAGAAGCTTTATCTTCTGCCCAATGTCGTAGTTTAAAAGATTTAGACTCTTATTTAAGTTATCTTGCTCCACAACTATGTCAACATCATTGGCGACCTATTCAAAACCCTGTAATTGCTATTCCTGAGCGTCTTAATTCCATGTTTCCAGCTTCAGAGTTAGAAGAAGCGTGGAAGCACGATTCTAATGAACAGTTAATTTTTCCCCAGGAAAGTTTCGCCCAGATTTTACCCTTAGCTCAGGAGATCCAGTCCCAAAAGTCTCCTGATTTGAATTCCTTTTTACCGGAAAATCAAATAGCAGAAAATAAAAATCAATCTACAGTTACCTCTTTACAGTCCCATGGGGGGGGTAACAGGGGGGGTAGTAGATTTATCCCTATTCTTCCCTTTGCTAAGGATTACGCTCAACCCTCCACTCTACAATCAGCTCCCCTTTGGCAACAATTTATTTGGTGGGGGGGTGGTACTATTGTTGGGGTAATTGTGATGGGAACGATAATTCTCCAAAATCATGCCAGTTTCCGACTGCATAAATTGTCCACTCCCCATAATACCAGCAGCAAGTCGGAATTTTCCCAAAATTTAACTTCTCCTCTCTTGGACACGGCCAAGTCCCTCATTCGACCAGACCAAGCATCTAGTTATGGTGATGCCATTAAAATGGCTAAAAAAATACCACCGGGACAACCGGAGTTTGATCTGGCCCAAGCTGCTATTAATGACTGGAGCGACCAAATTTTACAACTGGCTAAAAATCATGCCGATCAGGGAGAACTTAGCCAAGCTATAGAAACTGCTGGTTTAGTACCCCCCCAAACTTCTGCTTTTGAGGATGCTCAAGATGCCATTCAAAAATGGCGTAGACAAAAAGACCGGGGGGGATAGAAATCTCTAAGCTTCACCACATTCGTCTGCTAAATAACATAGCGCCCGAAATCTTAGATAGGTCAGCTGGTCATAAAAGGGATTGAGCTTACACAAGGGGGGAATGTGAAACAGGACTTTTCCCAGTAGTTTTACATCCCGCTCAAAAGGACACTGGGCGGGAATTAGTTTACATAGTATGTGGGCAAAGTCTCGATCCTGTACTTTGATGTTATCTAACCAGTTACGCACAGGCCCCAGCATGTCCCACCCAATCTGGGAATGCTGTTCTTCGTTGACCACACTACCGGAATCGTGATTTGCTTCCATTTGGTGTGGCGATACCCAACTGGTCAAAAAAATCTTTTTGGTTGTATTCTCAAATACTTTCATGTTTACTCCTCTTTTATGATGAGGGTTGTTTGTGGAATATACAATTTGACAATTACTTCTACCGGAAGAATAGCTTGTTGCCCACAGTTTTTGATCACTTGGCACCTCCCCAATTCTAGTTCACACCTGAACCTTTACATGGGTTTGATGACTAATGTCATAAATCTTAACATACCTGGGAAAAGGTGGCAATTTGTTCATTTCCAACCCTCCCAGTTCCTATGAGGCCACAGCGGTAGAACGCGGCCTTCTTCTTCTACCATCAGAACCTTTAACTGCGGTTTCGGGTAATTGTTCGGGAACTTGTAGTAACAATGTTACGGAAGCTTGACATTGTAATTCCCTTCGCAGTGAACGACCTAATTCTTTCTCTAGGGTGTCTTGCAGTCCACCCCAGTCCACATCATTACCACCTGCGGTGCAAAAATCAGACCAACGAACACTCAGAATTTCTTCAATCCGCTGCTGTACCCACTTCAATAGTAGCGATCGCTCGATGCTGGTGACTACACCTCGGAGGTAGATTTCTGGTTTAGCCAGCAGTTTGCCATTCCAATCAATAGCTGCTGCTACTGTTGCTAGTCCTTCTGCTGCCATAGTTTGTCTTTCTTGTAGGACTTTGGCGCTCACCATTCCTGAACTGGTGGTATCTACTAGCTCGATACCGGAGGGGACTTGAGCTGCAATGCGGATGGAGTTTTCTGTTAGTTCTATCACATCTCCATTGCGGATGATTACCATATTTTCTCGGGGAATTCCCATACTTTGGGCGGTTTCCGAGTGTTTAACCAACATCCGGTGTTCCCCATGGACAGGTACAAAAAATTTAGGACGGGTTAAAGCTATCATCAGTTTCTGCTCTTCCTGACAACCATGACCAGAAACGTGTACTCCTTTCTCCCTACCGTAGACTACTTTGGCTCCCTGGATCATTAGTTTGTCAATGGTGTTGACCACGGCAATAGTATTACCAGGAATGGGGTTGGCAGAGAAAACTACTGTGTCTCCCTCTCGAATTTTGATATGGGGGTGTTCTTTATTGGCAATGCGGGTCATGGCGGCCATGGTTTCCCCTTGGGAACCAGTGGTCAGAATCACTACGTTCTCATCCGGTAAGTTGCGAATGGTATGTAAGGGCTGAAATAGACTATCTTCACACTTGATGTAACCCAGGTTACGGGCATGGGCAATGAAGTTCAACATTGAACGCCCTATGACTGTTACCACCCGATTATGCTCCTTAGCCAGCTGTAGCACAATGTTAATCCTATGAACGCTGGAAGCAAATGTGGTGACAAATAGTCTTCCCCTCGCTTGGGAGAATACCCGATCCAGATTAGGATAAACCGCACGCTCTGAAGGAGTGAAACCTGGCACCTCCGCATTGGTTGAGTCGCTCAGGAGACACAATACTCCCTTTTCTCCATGTTCTGCTAGACGCTGTAAATCAAAGGTTTCTCCGTCTATGGGCGTGTGGTCAATTTTGAAATCCCCCGTGTGGATTACCACGCCTACTGGAGTATGAATAGCAACGGTAAAACTGTCCGCTATGGAATGGGTATTGCGAATATATTCCACAAAAAAGGATTTGCCAATGCGCACCACGTCACGAGGCATTACCTTTCTTAATTGGGTGCGATCGCTCACTCCTGCTTCTTCTAGTTTTCCTTCCAGTACAGCTAGTGCCAATCTGGGACCGTAAATAACTGGGATATCAAACTGTTTCAGGTGAAATGCTATGCCACCTATGTGGTCTTCGTGACCATGGGTAACAATCATTCCCCGAATCTTATGCTTATTTTCTCTCAAGTATGTGGTGTCAGGTAACACTATATTCACACCGTGCATAGCTCCTGTAGGGAAAGCCAGACCAGCATCCAGGAGGATAATTTCATCCTCGTACTCGAAAACACATGTGTTTTTCCCTATTTCGTGCAGTCCCCCCAAGGGAATAATTTTGAGGGTAGAATTAACTTCGTTTCTAGCCATTGTCTCCTAGATATTGTGTCAGTGATCCGTCAGTTGAAAGTTAGATTTATCGTATAAAATAGAACTCTTGTATATCATCTCCCCCAATATGGTCAACCACTAAACCCTGGGGGAAAGATACTCGGTGTGTATTTTGTCAAGGTACTTTGTTTATATACATTTTCACATTCTTATTAAAGTTTTAACAATTGTTACTTAGAGATGAAAACTCTTCACTGCGTAGGTAATCCTTATCATTCTGCTTATAAAAGTACCAATGAAGATATTTTAAAATGGTGATTCAGACCAATTTCATTTCGCACAACACCGTTTTTAATTTCTGACATACTTCCATATCAGCTTCTAATAGTGGCAGACGCAGGGATCCCACATCCCAACCAGTTATTTTTAGGGCTTGTTTAACGGGAATAGGGTTGGCAGTTAAAAACAAAGCCTTAAACAGGGGAAAGAGTTGTAGATGAATCTCGGTAGCAGTTTTAACTTGCCCAAGACTAAAGGACTCAATCATTTGTTTAATTTGATTACCTACTAAATGGGAAGCCACGCTAACCACTCCTTTGGCCCCAATTGCCAGTAGGGGTAGAGTCAGGGAATCATCTCCAGAGTAGATCTGAAACTCTTGTGGTGTCAAGCGGCGAATTTCGCTGGTTTGATCCAAATTACCACTAGCTTCTTTAATTCCCACAATGTTATCAATTTCTGCCAGTCCCATAACTGTTTCTGGAATTAAATTTTGACCTGTTCTGCTAGGAACATTATATAACAGAACTGGCATATCCGGACAGGATTTGGCGATCGCCTGGAAATGGTTATATAGTCCTGATTGGGGAGGTTTATTGTAGTAGGGTACCACTTGTAAAGAACCATGTACACCCAATTTGGCTGCTTTTTGGGTAGCTGCGATCGCCTCTGTAGTGGAATTGGAACCACAACCTGCAATCACCTGAGCTTTTCCCGACACAGCTTGTAGTACCTCAACAAACAGCTGGTATTCTTCATCCCAGCTGAGGGTAGGGGATTCACCAGTTGTACCACATACTAACACAGTATCTGTGCCATTATCAACCAGATGGGAGGCCAATTTTCCTGCCAGATCGTAGTTAACGTTTCCCTCCGGTGTAAACGGCGTAATCATTGCCGTTATGACTGTGCCAAAATCTCCCACCCGTTTTTCACTCCTTACAATAAATTATTAAAAATGACTGACAATCCAGGATTACAAATTGATCATACCGTAGTTTAACCCAGAAGATTTTGTTTGACTAATAATTCAGCGATTTGTACAGCATTTAAAGCTGCTCCCTTGCGAATCTGATCGCCACATAGCCACAGTTCCAGTCCACAGGGGTGGGAAATATCCTGTCTAATTCTACCCACCAAAACCTCATCCTTACCACTAGCCTCCATGGGCATGGGGAAATAATTCTTGTGCCAATCTTCCAGCAATTGAACACCGGGGGAACCACTTAAAATTTGCCTAGCAGTATCTGGAGCAAAGGGGGTGTCAAACTCCAGATTAATAGCTTCTGAATGGGCTCGCAGTACGGGAACCCGCACACAAGTAGCAGTAATTCTAATATCTTGATTCCCGAATATTTTCCGGGTTTCATTGACCATTTTTAATTCCTCCTCACAATATCCCATACTAGTCATAGGAGAGTTGTGGGGGAATAAATTGAAAGCCAGGGGATAGGGAAGAACCTGGGCCACGGGTTGTTTACCTTCCAATATAAACTGGGACTGAACCTTCACCTCTTCCATGGCTTTAGCTCCAGCACCACTGGCTGATTGATAGGTAGCAGCTACAATTCGTTTAACTGGTTTGACCTGATGTAATGGCCAAACAACCAATGCCATAAGTATTGTTGTACAGTTAGGATTAGCAATAATGCCTTTATGATTTGCCGCCTCTTGAGGGTTCACCTCTGGGACAATCAAAGGCACATCCGGGTGCATGCGGAAAGTGCTAGAATTATCTATAACTACCGCTCCCCTCTCCACGGCCTTTGGGGCCCAAATTTTGGAGGTTCCACCCCCAGCACTAGCCAACACAATATCAATCTGGTCAAAGGATCGGTCATTCACTGACTCTATTACCAGATTGTCTCCCTGAAATTGGATAACCTTACCAGCACTGCGTTCTGATGCCAATAATTTTAAATTATCGACCGGGAATTTACGACTTTCCAGTAGTTCCAGTAGTTCTGTACCAACAGCACCGGTAGCACCTAAAATAGCTACAGAATAGGATTTAGACAAATGGGACTCCTTAAACTAATCACTTCTATTGTAGCAGAAAATCACCATGAGTAGAATGGATATGAGGTTGGCTAAAAACAACATTTAGATAAAATAGGGAATGGACAATGGGGGCTGAGTTCCCAACACACACTATCTATTCCCCAAACTGCACAAAACTGATTTATAATTTCTAACGATTGCTGTTGATTATCAGCGACTACTACAACATCTGTACCCTAGCAAGTTAGTTAAATCAGATTACTACAGCTGTCAAGATAAAAATACCACAAGAGACCAAGCATGAAAATTACCCAGGAAAAACTAGAAAGAAGCCAAATTGGACTAGAAATAGAAATTACACAGGAATCCACCAGAGAAAAGTACGAGCAAGTAATTAAAGACTTAATGCGTAATGTAAACATTCCTGGGTTTCGTAAAGGCAAAGTAAGCCGACAAATATTATTGCAACGTATTGGCACAAATCGTGTTAAAGCATCCGTATTAGAGGAATTAATTCCAGAAGCTATTGAACAAGCAGTTAAACAAGAGAATATAAAAGCCATTGGTCAGCCAAAACTGGTTTCATCTTTCGATGATCTTATTGGTAAATACCAGCCAGGAGAAACCTTGACATTTTCTGCTGCAGTGGATGTGGAACCTGAAGTAAACATTAAACAATACACAGGAATGCAAATTAAAGCGGAGGAAGCCAAGTACGATTCCACCAAAGTAGATCGGGCCATTGAGGAAGAACGGGAGAAAATAGCGACCTTAGTCCCAGTAGAGGGAAGGGCGGCCCAATTAGAAGATGTAGTGCTAGTGGATTTTAGTGGATCACTTGCGGAAACCCCAGAACAGGAACCCGCACTAATTCCTGGTGCCCAGGGAGAAGATTTTTCAGTGGACTTAAATGAGGATCGGTTTATTCCTGGATTTGTCACTGGTATAGTGGGCATGATTCCGGGAGAAACTAGGGAAATTCCAGCTCAGTTTCCCCATAATTACCCCGATGAGAACCTGTCCAATAAAGCAGCATTATTTACAGTAACACTCAAGGAAATTAAGGAAAAAGAACTGCCAGAATTGGACGACAATTTTGCCCAAGATGTCAGTGATTTTAAAACCTTAGCAGAATTAAGAGCATCCTTGGAAAAACAATTTCAACAGAAGGTAGAAGAAAAAAATACTGAAAACAAACAGGAGGCTTTGTTGCAAGAGTTGTTGCAGCATGTAGAAATTGATTTGCCAGAAACCATGATTGAACAGCAGGTAGATCACAGACTAGAAAAAACTGCTTTTAACTTGGCACAGCAGGGTTTAGACGTGAAAAGACTGTTTACCAAAGAAACTGTTGTTCAATTACGAGAAAATATACGGCCCTCTGCAATTGAGGATATCAAACGCGACTTAGCCATAAGAGAAATTGCTAAACGGGAATCAATCACAGTAGATAAGGAAGAAGTTAAGAAAAAAGCCGACGAGGTGTTACAACAATACTCTGGTGAAGACATAGATGTAAAGAATTTAAAGTTAGTATTAGAGATAGAGTTAGAAAGAGAGAAAGTTCTGGAGTGGCTAATTGCCAACTCATTCCTAGAACTAGTACCCGAAGGTTCTTTGAGTGGTGGAGACCAAGAACCAGAAACTGTCACTCCTGAGTAAGAAGAATGGGAAGACATTGTTTGTAAAGTCTTCCCGTGAATAAATACCTAATTTTTCCCAATAAACCACAAGAAAAGTAAATATAGGGCATAATGGTTAGCACAAACCCCAAAAACCTCGATATTTAAAAACCATACCCTCGCCTTCATTCTGTCCAAATTAGTCTAACTGAAGTTTTAAATATTTTTGTATGCTTATATCACAGTCAGAAAATCCCCCAATCACTAGTCTGAGCACCATGAATATCCAATGTGGTTATAATAACCCAAATCCTAGCCCTAGCAATATCGTCCCCATGGTGGTGGAACAGTCTGGTATGGGGGAGAGAGCATTTGACATATACTCCCGATTACTGCGGGAGCGGATTATTTTTTTAGGAACGGCCATAGATGACAATGTAGCCAACTCCATAGTTGCCCAATTGTTGTTTCTGGATGCGGAAGACCCAGAAAAGGACGTTCAACTGTACATCAACTCCCCTGGTGGGTCTGTTTATGCAGGAATGGCAATCTATGATACTATCCAACAAATACGTCCTGATGTAGTAACTATTTGTTTTGGACTAGCAGCTAGTATGGGAGCATTTTTGTTAACTGCAGGGACTGCGGGTAAGCGCATGTCTTTACCAGATTCACGTATCATGATTCATCAGCCACTGGGCGGTGCCCAGGGACAAGCGATTGATATTGAGATTCAAGCACGTGAGATTCTTTACATTAAGGCTAATTTAAATCAACTAATGTCAAAACATACTGGACAACCTTTAGAAAGAATTGAAGCTGATACCGAGCGTGACTTTTTTATGTCACCACAGGAAGCCAAAGATTATGGCTTAATTGACCAGGTTATTTCCAGACAAAATCTCCCCTCATCCGGGGCACCAGTCACTATCGTTAAATAAGAGGCTTGATATGTCTAAATACGATTCACACTTAAAATGTTCGTTTTGCGGCAAGTCTCAGGAGCAAGTGCGGAAGTTAATAGCAGGTCCGGGAGTATACATCTGTGACGAATGTGTTGAGCTGTGCAACGAAATTTTGGACGAAGAACTGTTAGATGCTAATAATACGGCCAATTCTTCCCCACCCAAACCAGAACAAACTCCAAAACGTCGCACTAATTCTGCTAATATCTCCCTGAATCAAATTCCTAAACCCAGGGAAATTAAAAACTACTTAGATGAGCACGTTATTGGGCAGGACGAGGCAAAAAAAGTGCTTTCTGTTGCTGTTTACAATCACTACAAACGGTTAGCAGTAGCTCAAGGTAAGGCAAATGACAAGTCCCCAGGAGAGGACAGTGTGGAGTTACAAAAATCCAACATTCTCTTAATTGGTCCTACTGGTTGTGGTAAAACCCTATTAGCTCAAAGCTTAGCCAAAATCCTAGATGTTCCCTTTGCTGTAGCGGATGCCACAACCTTAACAGAAGCAGGATATGTGGGAGAAGATGTAGAGAATATTCTCCTGAGACTATTACAAGTTGCCAACTTGGATGTGGAAGAAGCACAAAGAGGAATAATCTACATTGACGAAATAGATAAGATTGCTCGTAAGAGTGAAAACACTTCCATTACCAGAGATGTATCTGGTGAAGGGGTACAACAAGCCCTTTTAAAAATGTTAGAAGGTACTATTGCCAATGTACCACCACAGGGGGGACGTAAACACCCCTATCAGGACTGCATTCAGATTGACACCAGCAACATCCTATTTATTTGCGGCGGAGCTTTTGTCGGTTTAGAAAAAGTAGTAGATCACAGAGTGGGGAAAAAGTCAATGGGCTTTGTCCAGTCTGGAGAAGGGCAATCTAGAGAAAAACGGGTAGCAACCACCCTTAAACAATTAGAACCCGATGATTTAGTTAAATTTGGCATGATACCAGAATTTATCGGACGTATGCCCATGGTAGCAGTGGTGGAACCCTTGGATGAGGATGCTCTCATGGCTATTCTCACCCAGCCACGTAGCGCTTTAGTCAAGCAATATCAAAAACTGCTTAAAATGGATAATGTAAACCTGGAGTTTAAAGAGGAAGCACTAAGTGCGATCGCCCAGGAGGCGTACCGGAGAAAAACAGGAGCTAGGGCGCTACGAGGGATTGTAGAGGAACTAATGTTAGACGTAATGTATGAGTTGCCATCTCGTAAAGATGTAACCACCTGCACAGTGACAAGAGAGATGGTAGAGAAGCGTTCTACAGCCGAATTATTAGTTCATCCTTCTTCTTTGGCTAAGCCAGAGTCTGCCTAGACTAAACAGATAAAAGAGTTTGGGGATGAGATATAGCGTGTCCCCCTATTCTTTGTACATCCTGTGAAAGGTATTCTGTAAAAAGCTATATATTATGTATATATTATACGGATTATAACTAACGGTTTATGGCTTATATAGAAGTTCGCGGTGTGAATCACTACTATGAGTGGATAAGAAAACCATCGGAAATAGAAAAACCGGTGATAGTGTTTTTGCATGGTTGGGCAGGTTCTTGTAGATATTGGCGTAGTACAGCCAAAGTATTATCGGAGAGATTTGATTGTTTGTTGTATGATTTAAGAGGTTTTGGCAGTTCCGAATGTCAGCCTAAGAATAATCAAGAAACTATTAAATTAAGTTATGAACTAACAGAATACGCAGAAGATCTAGCAGTTTTATTAAACCAATTGGACCTAGAGCGAGTGTATATTAATGCGCATTCCATGGGAGCTTCAATTGCCACCTTATTTTTCAATCGTCATCCCCAAAGGGTAGTGAAAGGAATTTTGACTTGTAGTGGAATTTTTGAATATGACGAAAAAGCCTTTGCTGCATTTTATCAATTCGGTGGTTATGTAGTTAAATTTCGCCCTCAATGGTTAACCAAAATACCCTTAGCTGACAGAATGTTCATGGCGAGATTTTTGCATCGTCCAATTCCTGATAGTGAGAGAATAGCCTTTTTAGAAGATTTTGTAGCTGCGAATTACGATGCAGCTTTAGGGACAATTTTCACATCTGTAAGCAAAGAACAAGCAGAAAACATGCCTGATGAATTTGCCAAATTAACAGTACCCACATTATTAATTGCTGGGGAACATGATATCATTATTCCTGCTGATCTCGGGAAAAAAGCAGCCAATTTGAATGATAAAATTCAGTTGGAAATAATCCCTGATACAGCTCATTTTCCCATGTTAGAGGATCCGGAGACTTATTTAGAGAAAGTGCAAGATTTTCTCATCGCTAATATTTAGGGAGGCAAAGTATGAGTATTGGCAATTTAGAAGACCTAGGATTAGCAGATTTACAACAACTGCACCAAACAGATGATTACCACTGGTTATTGACCACCATTAAACTATTGAAGAATAGACAGTTTAATCAGCTGGATTTAGAAAATTTAATTGAGGAATTAACTGACTTGGGTAATGAGAAAAAAAATGCAGTAGAAAGTTTGCTGCAACAGATTATTAGACACTTATTACTCTATCAGTATTGGAATGTGGAAATTGAGAGAAATTCCGGACATTGGCAAGCGGAAATTTATAACTTTCGAGATCAGCTAAATAGTAAATTAACCAGTAACTTACGTAGCCATCTAGTTGGAGAAATGCCAAATATTTATCAAAGAGCTTTAGGTTACGTACAACGAAAAACAAACTATCAAATTGATTTTCCTAGAGAATCTCCCTATAGTCTAGAACAATTGCTAGATATTAATTATCTTGGTTAACTAAGTGGGTGGAATTAAACACAGGATGAACGTAGAACGTAGGTTGGGTTAAGGAACGAAACCCAACGCCCCCATGGGTTACCCTACCCCTACTTAACCATTAGTAAATGAACAGCTTAGAGGTAAATTATGAATATTGGCAATTTAGAAGACCTAGGGTCAGGAGATTTACAACAACTGTACCAAACAGATGATTATCAGTGGTTATTGACCACCATTAAACTGTTGAAGAATAGGCAGTTTAACCAGCTGGATTTAGAAAATTTAATTGAGGAATTAACTGACTCGAGTAATGAGAAAAAAAATGCAGTTAGGAGTTTATTAGAGCAGATTATCAGACACTTATTATTGATACAATATTGGCGAGAAGAACACGAAATAAATAGTCATCATTGGCAATCAGAATTGCTGGGATTTCGTTATCAAATGCAAGATAGATTAACAACTAACTTGCAATTGTTTCTAGCGCAGGAGATGGAAAATATTTATCAAAGAGCATTAAAATTTGTCCAGATCAAGACAAAATGTAAAGTACAGTTTCCCACTAAGTGCCCTTACACCCTAGAACAATTATTAAACATTGATTATCCCAGTTGACAAAAATAAAAAGTTGTGAAACAATCATTCTGACCAAACAAAGCAGCGCAAATAACAATTTAATCTTTGATTAATCTTTAAAAGTCATGCACGGACAACTTACAGGTGACTATGCTGACTTTAGGTTCTAAGGGTATTACAAGGAGTGAAAGGAAACAGATGTTAAAACGTAACGTTTCTCTAGTGTTGAGTGTAACATTGGCAACTAGTGCCTGTCTTTTGAGTGGTTGTGAAAATACAACTCAAAATACAACCGAAAATACAAGTAATACCACCTCACCTGCAAACACAGGAACTGGTAAAGGCCTAAAAATTGGTAGTTTATTGCCAACCACTGGGGATCTAGCTTCCATTGGTCAACAAATGGCGGGTTCAGTTCCCCTGCTGGTAGAAACCGTCAATGCTTGTGGTGGTGTCAATGGTGAATCAGTACAACTAGTGGAAGTAGATGACCAAACTAAACCAGAAAGTGGTGCAGCTGGTATGACTAAACTAGCTACAGTAGATAAAGTAGCTGGCGTAGTTGGTTCCTTTGCTAGTAGTGTTTCCACCGCAGCTGTTTCAGTAGCTACACCCAATAAGGTTATGCTCATATCACCAGGAAGCACCAGTCCCGTATTTACCGAAAAAGCTCAAAAAGGTGACTTTAAAGGTTTTTGGGCACGGACTGCACCACCAGATACCTATCAAGCATTGGCTTTAGCTCAACTGGCCAAGAAAAAGGGTTTTAAGAGAGTTTCCACAGTTGTGATTAATAACGACTATGGTGTAGGCTTTGAAAAAGCATTCGTACAAACCTTTGAGAAATTAGGTGGAACAGTAGTTAATAAGAACAAACCTGTGCGCTATGACCCCAAAGCCCAAACTTTTGAAACTGAAGCTGGTGCCGCTTTTGCAGGTAAGCCCGATGCGGTTTTGGGTGTAATGTATGCAGAAACAGGTAGTTTATTTCTCAAAGCTGCTTATCAACAAGGAGTAGCTAAAGGAGTACAAATCCTATTGACTGATGGAGTGAAATCAGATAGCTTCCCAGAACAGGTAGGTAAGGGAGCAGATGGTAAATATTTATTATCTGGAGCAATAGGAACAACCCCCGGTTCCAACGGTAAAGCCCTAGAGTCCTTCAAAAAATTGTGGCAACAAAAGAAAGGTGGCACTCCGGGAGAATACGCACCCCAAGCCTGGGATGCTGCAGCTTTGTTGGTGTTAGCAGCTCAATCGGCTAAAGAAAATACCGGTGTGGGAATTGCCAGCAAAATCCGGGAAGTTGCTGAAGGTAGTGGTAAAGAAGTTTCTGATGTGTGTGAAGGACTCAAACTACTCAAAGCAGGTACAAAGATTAATTACCAAGGCGCCAGCGGGGATGTGGATGTGGATGCTAATGGTGATGTACTTGGTGTATATGATGTTTGGACTGTGGGTGATAATGGTAAAATTACGGTTATTGACCAAGTAAGTCCCAAATAGGGTTATGGGGGAGGTACCTCCCCCTGGTGACTAAATTCCGCTGAATCTATAACCCACACCAAATAACAAACCAATATCAACGGAGCGGAAAAACCCCGCATTGATAGATGCTGTAGCGGTAAATCTATCACTTAATGGCATATCCACACCACCGGATAATAACAGAGCAATTTTAGGATATTTATCATTTTGAACTCGCACATTAGTATCCTTACTGTCTTTAATTGCCACACCAATTCCCGCATAGGGAGCAATGGGTAGGGCGGAACCATTTAATACTTGTTTTATTTGTGGGTAGGCAAAATCATAAGTGATGGGAACTAGAAATGTGGTATCACTACCTAAAACCGCTCCTGGTCTGATGGAGAAGGAATTGAAAACGGAGAGCTTGCTGACAATTCCAAAATTACCATCAGCTAATGGCGAACTACCACCACTTATACCAATATTTCCTCCCACCCCAATATAACTTCCCCCTTCTTGAATAGGTCTTGTTAAAGCAGCATCCATTTGAGATTGGGCAGATTGACCAGGAGGAGCAGCATTATCTGATGGAATAACCTGTGCTGTTGCAGAAGAACCACTACCTAAAACCACTAGGGTTAGTAGACTAGATAGGCAAAAAAGATGTTTGGCAAAGAACATAGTATTCATATTATTGGGTAGTATTGTGGTATGGTAACATCTTTAGTTGTTAGTATTTTTTGGGAAAAAATCCATGGCCAATGTCAAGAATTTCCTCACTCTTTAACATTCAACACTAAAAAATCGTTTTTTGCATCCCTAATTTGAAATAAACTATTAGGATAGAAGTATTTGCTACCTTGTGTATATATCTCACCAGAGTTAATAATGATTCCAGTTCGACTGATTCTAAAAAACTTTTTGAGTTACCGTGATGCAACTTTAGATTTTACGGGATTGCACACGGCCTGCATTTGTGGTCCTAATGGAGCAGGTAAATCTTCTTTGTTGGAGTCTATAACTTGGGCAATCTGGGGTCAAAGTCGTGCCAACATTGAGGATGATGTTATCTATGCTGGATCACAAGAGGTTAGGGTTGATTTTACTTTCTACAACAATTTACAAAAATATCGGGTAATTCGTACTCGTGCCCGAGGTGCTACAGGTATTTTGGAATTTCAATTGGAAACTCCTGCTGGTTTTCGTCCTCTTACGGGTAAGGGTATCCGTGCTACCCAGGACCTAATTCTCCAACATATTAAGTTGGATTATGAAACTTTTATTAATTCGGCTTACCTCCGCCAAGGACGCGCTGATGAATTTATGCTAAAAGGACCTGCTCAACGTAAGGAGATTTTGGCGGAGTTGTTAAAGCTCAATCAGTATGATTTGTTGGAGGAAAGAGCTAAGGATAATTCTAAGCAGTGTAAGGGAAGGGTGGAAGAGTTGGAACGTTCTATCCACAACATTCAATTACAATTGACTGATAAGGAGACAATTCAAACCCAAAGAGCAACTTTGGAAACCAGATTACATCATTTGCAACAACAACAGACTTCTGATTATCAACAGTTGCAAGATCTACAGGTGGTTGAACGTCAACGTCACGATTGGGAAACTAAGTTGGGGGTAGTTCAACAACAGTGTCAGAATCTCGTTCCAGAATGCGATCGCCTGTATCAAGATGGTTCAGTTGTCAAGTCTCAATTGCAGGGGTTAGATTCTATTTTAGGTCAGTCTCAAGAAATTCAAGCTGGTTATAGTGGTTTTCAAGCTCTACAATCTCAGGAAGAGTCTTTTACTAGGAAATTTGAGCAACATAATCTTGCTATTAGTTGTAAACAAGCACGAGAACAGGAACTTATGACACGAGTTCAAACCATTCAACTGCAAATACAACAGGAGTCGGTAGAATTAAAGGCCTCGGAAAAACAGGAGCAAGAATTACAAGGGTGCTTACACAAGTCAAAAGAAGTAGAATCTGCATTGAGCAGTTTATCTGCTGCTCGTGAACATCTTAACCAGATGGATCAGTTACAAATCCAAGTGACTCCCCTCCTACAACAACGAGCAAGTTTACAAAGTCGGATAGACCGGGTTTATGCTACTTTGTCAGCTAAATTGGAGGGGTTGGAAAATACTCGACAACAACTACAATCGAAAGATTCTGACTTTTCTCAGTTACAGGAGTCCGCTACACAACTGGATAAGCAAATTGAGGAGTTGGAAAAGAAACGTGTCTATCTTCAAAGGGTACATGAAAAAGGAAATGATCGTCGCCATGTAATTGAACGTTTGCAAACTCATCAAACTGAATACGAGAAATCTTTGGGTAAGCTGGAACAAAAGATACAGCTACTTCAGGAGCCTAATGCTCTATGTCCCCTCTGTGAACGTCCTTTAGATGAGCATAATTGGAGTCGGGTTGTAGAGAAAACTCAGGGAGAATACAAGGATACTCAGGAACAATTTTGGCAAACACGAGAATTATTGGCAGTGTCTGACCAAGAAATTCAAGCATTAAGGACGGAATATCAGACAATCTCCCGACAGGTGGCAGAATATGAGTCTTTAAGGCAAAAAAAAGGAGAATTAGGTGCTCAGCTGCAAGCTATGATCGATGACCGGGAAAGGTTGAAGCAACTTGCTTTAGAGAAGGAAAGTTTACAGGCTCAATTACAAGGGGATTATGCTCCCGAACTACAACAGGAACTCCAAGAAGTAGATCAGCATTTACAACAACTAAATTATCAGGAAGAAAATCACGCTTTAGCTAGAAGTGAGATAGAGCGTTGGCGATGGGCAGAAATTAAACAGGCTCAAATTAAAGATGCTCAAAAGAAAATAGCTCAACTAGCACAGATTAAGCCTAAACTAGTAGCCAAGATTGAGGAGTTACAAGCACAAGTGCTATGGGAACAGACTAATTCACCAATAGCTGAGGAAATTGGGAGATTAGCAGTGGATATTGCTGCTATTGATTATAGTCATGAAGCACATCAGGAAATTCATAAAAAAGTTCAAGGGAGTCAACATTGGCAATTGAAACATCAGCAGTTGTTATCTGCTCAACAACAATATCCTTATCTGGAAAAAAGACTGGCAGATTTGAGTAGTGATTTGCAGCAAAGAGAGGCGCTAAAACAAAAACTTGCCATGGAAATGGGCGAAATAGAGAAGCAATTAGCATCTATGGTCAATCCAGCTGAGAAAATTGCTGATTTAGACCAGAAGATGGTAGTTCGTCGTCGAGAAATGGATGAAACTATTACTCATTTAGGCAGGTTGGAACAAAAGATACATCAGTTAGAACTGCTGCAAAATCAATATGACCAAGAAAAGGAGCAATTAGCAGTTTGTAAGAAAAAACAGCGCGTTTATCAGGAATTGGCACAGGCATTTGGTAAAAATGGTATCCAAGCACTGATGATTGAAAATGTGTTACCACAACTGGAAGCAGAGACCAACAAATTACTTTCTCGGTTGAGTGGTAGTCAGTTACATGTACAGTTTATTACCCAAAAGTTGGGGAGTAAATCAGCCAAGAAAGGCGCTAAGTTGGTGGACACTTTAGAAATTTTAATTGCTGACACAAGAGGTACAAGAGCTTATGAAACTTACTCAGGAGGGGAGGCGTTTAGAATTAACTTTGCCATTCGATTAGCATTGGCTAAATTGCTGGCCCAGCGTGCTGGTGCTGCACTACAGTTGTTAATTATAGATGAGGGATTTGGCACCCAAGATACGGAAGGATGCGATCGCCTGATTGCTTCCATTAACGCAATAGCGAGTGATTTTGCCTGTATTTTGACTGTGACCCATATTCCCCACCTCAAGGAAGCATTTCAGGCGCGAATAGAAGTAAATAAGAACCAACAGGGTTCCCATTTATCCCTCTCAATTTGATTTTTCCGTATTACCAGCTTTAACCCAACCTTCTTGATTAGTATCTGGAATCCTAATTTTTTGCCACTTACCATCCTGACTGGCTTCTAAAATAATCACTTTTTGATTACCAGCAACCCCACCAATGGCTTGACCCTCAAAAGCGGGTTTATCTCGCACACTCAAACCTTGTGACCAGGTAACCACAGCAGTATAGGATCCTGGTGGTAAAGCAGTAGGTGATTCCCGATTGAGTTCTGGTGTTGCGGTAGGTTTTGGTTTTACCTTAACCACCTTTTTGGGGGTAACCTTGGGTAAATTAGGTTTTGGATCGGGATTGTCATTAGCAAACATGGGTTTTTCAGGGGTGATGGCAGTACGATTGATAAAGTATATAGCTATTGTCATACCACTACCCAACAAAACGGCGATCGCCAAGAAAAATCCAAGTACAAATTTAAGCAAACCAGAGAGCATAATTATTCCTTATTTTATCAAGAAGACACATCCCAGCACCTGCTATAATTGACGTTGTATACGTTCAGTTAAAGAACTATGCTTAGAAGCTAGACGGGCCCGACCAGAAGCTGCCCATTCTTGAAGTTGTTGAATTTGTTCCACAGCTGTTCTAGCTAGAGGAATGATTTGACTAGCAGCTTCTAAAACATCATCAGTGATAAAATCACGGTTTTGACTAAACGCAATATGCATAGCCTCAATTAAAGTCTGCTCAATTTCTGCTCCAGAGAAATCAGGAGTTTCGTAGGCCAATCTATCAATGTCATAACCCTTGACATTGTGGGGACGTAACCTAGATAGGTGAACATGAAAAATAGCCTTTCTTTCTTCCTGGGTGGGTAAACCCACAAAGAAAATTTCATCAAATCGCCCCTTACGCAACATTTCTGGAGGTAAAGACTGAATATCATTAGCAGTAGAAACCACAAATACCGGAGAAGTCTTTTCTGCTAACCAGGTAATAAAAGTGCCAAATACCCGACTGGTTGTTCCCGCATCACCCCTACTACCCAAACCAGAAAAAGCCTTATCAATTTCATCAATCCACAATACACAGGGAGCTAGAGCTTCAGCAACTTGAATCATTTGTCTAGTGCGGGATTCCGACTCACCAACTAAACCCCCAAATAAACGACCCACATCTAAGCGTAACAGAGGTAAATGCCAATAGTGAGCGATCGCCTTAGCAGTGAGGGACTTACCAGTTCCCTGAATTCCCACCAACATTAAACCACGGGGGTGTGGCAATCCGTACTGTCGAGCCCGTTGTGTAAATGAGCCACCACGACGAATCAACCAGTCTTTGAGATTATCCAATCCGCCAATATCAGAGATTTGCTCGGTAGCAGGGTAGAAGTCAAGAATTTGGGTTTGGCGAATAGTTTGGCGTTTTTCTTCCAGAACCAGGTCTACATCTTCTGGCAATAGCTCTCCATGAGATGCTAAAGCCCGTGACAGAACCCGGCGAATTCTTTCCATTGATAGACCCTGACAGGAACGTACCAAATCATCAACAAACTTACCAGACAGAGAGTTACCCGTGACCTGTAACAATTTTTCCACTTCAGTTTTAATTTCCGGGACCGTGGGTAAGGGGAATTCCACCACAGTCATAACTTCCGTTAAATCATCGGGAATCAGAACACGTGGGGATAATAAAACAATGTTTTTCGGTTGAGATTTCAGGAGTCGGGATAAATTACGAAGTTTGCGAGCAATAGCCACATCGTCTAAAAAGCGATGATAATCTCTTAAAATTATAACCGCACAGACAGACGATGGTATTTTTTCAACAAATTCTAGAGCTTGCAGAGGATTGCGTTTACCAAAACCCTGATCATTAGGGTTTCCCTGATAACCATCAACAAAGTCCCAGGTATAAACCGGGCGATTTCCTTGATTTGTTGCTTCTTCTCTAATAGTAGCTTCCACCCTTTCCTCTTCCTGGGTAGGAATGTAAATTAGGGGATAGCGGGCACGGAGTAATAGTTTAAATTCTTCGCGGAAGTTCATAGTGATAGAATAGAGTTGTTATAATGACATAGGTAATTGCTATTTGTAAATTCGGCTGTAAACTTGTAGTATGAGCAACACTAGTAATTTTCGTCAAGCTTTTCGTGAGGCACAAAACCGCAGTCTCGTCGGTTCCAACGTTATTGCCAAAGCTTTGCCCTATGTTGGTGGTGGTCTTGTTCTCACCGCTGTGGGCACCTATGGTGGTCTAGGTATTATTAATTCCTACCCAGAACTATTCTTTCCTAGTTTTTTGGGTGCGGTAGTAGTGGAACTGATTTTGTTCTTTGTTGCCCAAAATGTGGCCAAGAAGGGTCAAAATGCCATTGCTTTGCCACTCCTAGCCATTTATAGTCTGTTGTCAGGATACACCCTCAGCGGCTTAGTATTCGTGGCTCTAGGCACCCAAGGAGTGGGTATTCAGGGTATTGGCATAGCAGCCTTATCATGTGGTATCACCTTCATTGTAGCCCGTCAAATCGGTAGTAATCTTTCAGAATCCGATGGCATGGCCCTGACAAAAACCATTTCTCTGGGAATACTAGCTTTGGTTGTTGTATGCCTAACTCAATTTGTTTTTGCTCTGTTCGGCGTTTATACACCCAGCTGGTTAGAAATTGGTATTTCTGGTCTAGGAGTATTTCTCTTTGCTGGAGCATCTGTAGTAGATTTTTACATACTACCCCGCACCTACACCAATGAAGAATACTTGCCCGCAGCTTTGTCAATGTATTTAACATACATTAACCTTTTTGTGTTTATTTTGAGACTGTTAATTGCTATTAATAGTCGGGACTAATCAACTTTAATCAATTAAAGTAGGAGCAGTTAACTGCTCCTACACCACTCTTGTTCTTATGGATAGGATAAACTATGGAAGTTCTAGAACTAAAACGGGAAATAGAAGTATTGTGCAATCGCCTGGGTAAAACCCAGGACTATCTTTGACGTACCCGCAGTCAAAGCCAAAATTCAAGACCTGGAACAGATCTCAGCCCAACCAGAATTTTGGGAAGACCAAAACCAGGCACAACAAACGCTTCAGGAACTAAACGACCTCAAATCTCACCTAGATCAGTATTACCACTGGCAGACTGACTTAGAAGATACTAAAGCAGTGGTGGAACTATTGGAACTAGAAGCAGATGAAGGACTCTTACAGGAAGCTGAAACTACCATTAACCAAATGCACCGCGATCTGGATCAGTGGGAGTTACAACAACTACTTTCTGGACCCTACGATAGCCAGGGCGCAGTCCTAACAATCAATGCAGGTGCAGGAGGAACAGATGCCCAAGACTGGGCATTTATGCTAATGCGGATGTACACCCGTTGGGCAGAAGCCCATGGTTATAAAGTGACACTAGCTGAAGAATCCGAAGGTGATGAAGCGGGGATAAAATCAGCTACCCTGGAAATTACAGGTCGTTATGCCTATGGTTATCTACGCGCAGAAATGGGAACCCATCGGTTAGTGAGAATTTCTCCTTTTAATGCCAATGGTAAACGCCAAACTAGTTTTGCTGGAGTGGAAGTTATGCCACAAATAGATAACTCAGTTACCCTAGAAATACCAGAAAAAGATTTAGAAATCACTACCTCCAGAGCAGGGGGTAAGGGTGGACAAAACGTCAACAAGGTGGAAACAGCAGTGCGCATAGTTCATATTCCTACGGGAGTAGCAGTGCGTTGTACAGAAGAGCGATCGCAATTACAAAATAAAGAAAAAGCTTTAGCTCGTCTAAAGGCTAAGCTTTTAGTTATTGCCAGAGAGCAACGTGCCCAAGAGATAGCTGAAATTCGTGGTGACATGGTAGAAGCATCCTGGGGTAATCAAATACGTAACTATGTTTTTCATCCTTACCAAATAGTCAAAGACTTGCGTACAAACCTTGAAACAACAGCTATTGGTGATGTGATGAATGGTGATCTGGATAATTTTATCCAAGCATATCTGAGGCAAGAAAATCAATTGGTAACCAGTGGTGAGTAGAAAATTGCCTTTTTTAGTGGTAGTACTGGTGGGACTAATGATTTTATTGGCCCAAAATCTTGCTCCTACCTTACCCCTAATGTTCTTGGGAATGCGGAGTCGTCCCCTACCCCTAGCTTTGTGGATTTTATTTAGCATTACTGCTGGTGGTTTAACATCTTTACTTATTAACACCTTTGTTAGCACCCTGTGGAAAATCACTGGGTATTCCACCACTGGTTCATCTGCTCCCCCAAGCGGATCAAAATCTTTTGATAATTATAATCAAGAGAATAGACATTCGGTGAAGAATCCACCCAAGTCAAGAAATGGCAATGATGACAACAGCGATGAACTTGACGATTGGCTTAGGGGTTCCCAGGAAGGTGATGACTGGGATTTGACCCAACCACCAAAATCACCAACCCAAGGGAATGTTTCTCCTTCCGACTCCGTTTATTCCTACAGTTCCCAGTCACCCAAAAATACTGGGGTGGGGAAAACTGAATCTATTTATGATGCGGACTATCGAGTCATTATTCCCCCCTATCAACCCCCAAGCACCAACCCAAGGGATAATGACACTGATGATGATTGGGATTTTTTGACAGATGAGGAATAGATCATGGATGGTTCAATCAAGCAATTATTAAAAGGAGTAAACCTATATTTAATTGGCATGATGGGAAGTGGTAAAACTACCATTGGTAATTTATTAGCACAAGCAGTCAACTATAGTTTTATAGATACTGATGAAGTTATAGTCAAAGCTGCGGGTAAACCCATCAGCGACATTTTCATCACCGAGGGAGAACCAGCATTTCGTCAACTGGAAAGTAATGTTTTAGCTCAAGTCTGTGCCTATACTAAATTAACCATTGCTACAGGTGGAGGCATTGTTCTGCGCCGAGAAAATTGGAGTTATCTCCATCATGGGTTAATAATTTGGCTTGATGTACCAGTAGAAATACTACTAGAACGATTAAAAGAAGATCAAACAAGACCCCTTTTACAAGACCCAGACCCCCAGAATAAATTGCGATCGCTTTTAGATGAGCGTTATAGTTTATACTCACAAGCTGATTTACATATTGAGATTACCCAACAGGAAACACCAGAACAAACGGTGACCAATATTCTGCAGGCAATTCCCGGAGTTTTGAAAACACCGGTGGAGAAATTCCAAAATTAACTGGCTAAAGCTATATTTAGTTTCATAGCAAATTCAGCATCAAACTTGGAATATTTACATAATGGTTAACGATATTGAGTATATCAGGCAAGCAGAAGCCACCCGCGTTAAAATTCTCAGCGAAGCTCTACCATATATCCAACAGTTTTCAGGTCGTACCGTAGTAGTCAAATACGGAGGTGCGGCGATGAAAGACAGTAATCTTAAAGACAAAGTTATTCGTGACATTGTATTTTTATCTTGTGTTGGTCTAAGACCGATTTTGGTTCATGGTGGAGGTCCTGAGATTAATAGCTGGTTGGATAAACTAGGGATAGAACCACAATTTAAAAATGGCCTGCGAGTAACCGATGCACCAACCATGGATGTGGTGGAAATGGTGCTAGTAGGTAGAGTTAATAAAGAAATAGTCTCTCTGATTAACCAATCTGGTGGTATGGGAGTGGGACTGTGTGGTAAAGATGGTAATTTGATTACCGCTCGTCCCCAGGGAGATGAAAGTATTGGTTTTGTGGGGGAAGTCAGCAGCATTAATATCAAAATTCTAGAAACCCTTTCTAAAAGTGGTTATATTCCAGTAGTGTCTAGCGTAGCAGCTGACGATAGCGGACAAGCTTATAACATTAACGCTGATACAGTAGCAGGAGAGATAGCAGCTGCTTTAGGGGCGGAAAAGTTAATTTTATTAACGGATACTAGGGGTATTTTAACAAACTACAAGGATCCATCTACTTTAATTCCTAAAGTAGATATTAGAGAAGCAAGAGAATTGATTAATGATGGTATAGTGAGTGGGGGTATGATCCCTAAGGTTAACTGTTGTGTGCGCTCTCTTGCGCAGGGGGTAAAGGCCGCCCATATCATTGATGGTCGTATTCCCCATGCTCTATTGTTAGAAATATTTACGGATGTGGGGATTGGAACTATGATTTTAGGATCTCAGTTTCAGTAAACACTAATAGGGCTTGTATCCAAAAGTTTCTCAATGGAGCTAGAAATTTAGGCCCTAAGTAACTATCAATGAACTAATCACCAATGGGCACAGAAAACCTAGAAACTGCGAAAAATCTTTACTCCCAAGGCAAAATCGCCTTTGAGAACGGAGAATATCAACAATCTGTAGATAATTTGGAAAAAGCTACCAGTCTACTGTTCCAAAATTCTCGCTTTGCTGGAGAAGTAAATATCTGGTTAGTTAACGCTTACGAAGCTACGGGAAGATCCCAAGAGGCGATCGCCCTTTGTCAAGAGCTTTCCCATCATCCCCATTATGAAGTTAAATCCCAGGCCAAGCGTTTAGTCTACATATTAAAAGCTCCCAAACTCAAACGACCAAAAGAATGGATGACAGAGATACCTGATTTTGCTACAATTTCTGAGCGTCAAACCAAAACCCTAATTGCTCCGCAAAAATCAACTTCACCCCAGAAATCCCCGGATTTAGAATATGTGGATCTTAGTCAGGTAAATACACAGGATAATCTTTTTATTTGGGTGGGTTTAATTATTGCTGGTTGTACCATTTCCTATTTAGTTTGGTTGAGTTTCTGAATGGATTGTCAGCACTTAGATGGAGTTTACCCTGTTCTAAAGGAGAAAATATATGGCCACATACAAAACCACAAGATTGGTTTTTAAAAACAGTATCCATAGCAGAAGCTTAATAAAGTTGGCAAAAAACTCCAAAAAGCTGATGATGATATTAATCATCTTTATGTCCTTAATCCTATCCGGTTGTGTAAACTACAACCTGGGCGTGAATTTCTACGACACCAATAATGCTGAATGGGTACAACACATTCAGATTGCTGAAAACTTGACTAATTTCAGCACTGATTATTTGCAAAAGTGGTTTAATGCTTTATCTCGTCGCGCCAATAAGATAGGGGGTTCTACCAAATATATTTCTCCAGGTGAACTGGTGGTGAAAATACCTTTTACTCATGGTCAAGAACTAGAGGAGAAATTAGCCACTTTTTACCCACACTCCCTACAAACCTCTCTCCATGAACCAATCAATATTACTTCCAACATAACCCTAAAAGAAAATAACTTTTTGTTCCTATCCAGAAATAATTTAATTTATCAATTAGATTTGCGCTCTTTAGCAGGAGTAGTCGCACAAAAAAACAGTTCGGATAAAACTCAAATTTCCCTGTTCAACATAGACTTTACCCTCAAAACACCCTGGGGGAATATTAAGAATATTAATTCCACTGTAAAACCTCTCCCACCAGAAACAAATAACCAACAAATAACATGGCAAATGCAACTGGGAGAGTTAAATCAAATAGAGGTAGTGTTTTGGCTCCCCAATATGCTCAGTATTGGAACCTTAATAATTATTATTATAGTTTTGTTTGGTTACTACTTGAAATATTCCAGGTTAAATATACCCAATCAAAGCTGATAATAAATAATATATTTAAACATATTTAAGGGGATAACCGCTCTATCCTCCACTCATGATTATGCAAACGGGTATACAGTAATCTATCGTGTAAACGACTAGAACGCCCCTGCCAAAATTCAATTTCCTGGGGAATCACTCGAAACCCTCCCCAGTGAGGAGGTCGGGGTATTGATTGATTTTCATATTTCTGCTCAAGTTCTGCCAATTTTAATTGCAAAAACTCCCGATGGGGAATGACTTCACTTTGATTAGATGCCCAAGCACCCAAGCGACTACCATGGGGACGCACTTCAAAATACCCATCAGACTCCTGGGGGGAAATTTTTTCCACCCCACCAACGATTCTCACCTGACGCTCCAATTGTGCCCACCAAAAAACTAATGCTGCATGGGGATTTATCCCTAACTCTTGTCCCTTATGACTATTATAATTAGTAAACAACACAAAACCTCTCTCGTCAAAGTCTTTTAACAAGACCATTCTGGCTGAAGGTTTGCCATCACAGGTGCAAGTTGCCAGGGTCATGGCATTAGGTTCGGGTAATTCCGCTGCTATAGCTTGATCAAACCATATTCTAAATTGTACAAGGGGATTCCCATTAATACTTTTCTCATCCAGTTCTTGTAAAGAGTAGTCCTGTCGAAGATCCGCTATAGTTCTATCCATTGTTGTGTTCCTGATTACTAAACATGCGACTTTCAGCTTCCCTGCAGACTATATTAACATACGGACTGGCCTGTCCACTTATCGCTGTGAATGTTTGGCTACTCTCTTTGTTGTTCCACTACTTCCAGCACCCAATCACTATTCTCAGCATCGCAGCTATTTTAGCTTTTTTGCTCAATTACCCTGTCCAGTTACTAGAAAAGGCCAGGATTACTAGAACTTACTCAGTCATAATAGTTTTAGTGATTACTTTAACCCTATTGGTGATTCTGGGTTTTACCCTAGTCCCCATGCTAGTGGAACAAACAACCCAGCTCCTCAAAAATATCCCCGATTGGGTGACTTCCAGTCAAGAAAATTTAAGTAGGTTACAGGTCTTAGCTCGTCAAAAGCGTTTGCATATTGATTTCAGTGTGGTTAGCAGTCAAATTAATGCCAGCGTGCAAAATATTCTACAACAAATTGCCTCCGGTGCAGTGGGTTTTGCTGGAACTTTATTGTCCGGACTTTTAAATATAGTCCTAGTCGTCGTATTGGCATTTTATATGCTGATATATGGCGATCGCTTGTGGTCTGGGTTAATTAATCAACTACCATCCTATATTGGATCACCCCTGAGCAAATCCTTACAATTGAATTTTCATAACTTTTTTTTGAGTCAACTGTTGTTAGCATTATTCATGGTAATCGCTTTAACACCAATTTTTTTATTTTTAAGAGTTCCCTTTGCTCTATTATTTGCGATTATTATAGGAATCTCCGAACTAGTTCCTGTAATTGGTGCTACTTTGGGTATAGGGTTAGTGACCTTACTAGTATCCTTACAGACTTGGTGGTTAGCATTTCCAGTAGCAATGGTGGCAATTATCATACAACAGATCAGAGATAATATCCTAGCACCCAAATTACTTGGTAATTTTACCGGACTCAATCCCCTATGGATTTTCATTGCCATTTTGATGGGATTTGAAATTGGAGGTTTGCTGGGGACTTTAGTAGCAGTACCAATTGCGGGTACTATCAAGAGTACAGTTGACACTATTAGAAACAACAAAGCTGGAATAACTTAGAAAAAATGGTTTTTAATTATACATTTCCATGGATGCCAAAGATCTGTTAGCAACAATTAACAACCTGATTGAACAGGCCAAAAGGGGAGAGATAGATCCCTGGGATGTGGAAGTAGTTGAGGTAATTGACCGGTATTTAGAATTCATGTCACCCCAAGGTACCACTCAAGGTTATGAATCAGATTTGCACCAGTCCGGTCAGGCTTTTCTATCCGCATCTATGCTTGTTCTTTTTAAAGCAAATACTTTAATGGAGTTGTCAAGAATAGATAGTGAAATAGATAATAGTTCTGAAGATGTAGTTACAGATGATAACAATACAGAGTCACATAGTATAGAGAGGTTGCAGTTAGAGAGGCAATTAAGAAGGCGAACCGCTGCCATGCCCCCACCTAAGCGTCGCGTTACTCTCGTAGAATTAATCGAGCAGTTACAGATTATGGCTAGTCAGCTAAAGGAGGTAGAAAAGCCAAACAAATCGGAGCGACCTAGGCGTCAGCCAACTATGAAAACCATGAAAGCGGCCTTAGAATTAGCCCACCAGGAAAATCTCACCCAGGTTGCTGTGGAGGTGGAACAGGTGTTGCTTCTAGCAGCAAAAGAAGAAAATTCATCAGAACCATCCTGGGGATTAGAAGAACTGGTAGAGTTGTGGAGTGGTACACAACAAGCAAATCAGGTGGACAAAAAATCTAGCAGTGAGCACAATTCTGAGCATGGTAACCTAGTCAGTGTGTTTTGGGCACTATTGCTCCTTTGTGCCCAGTCTAAAGTAGAGCTATTCCAGGAAGAATTTTATCAGGAAGTCCAAGTGCGGTTATTAAGACAGAAGTAGTTGTTAGTACCCTAAATTCTTAGATCAAATTTGATAAATATATGGTAATGGTAAATTATTGATTGGTGGGCCAGCTATAACTAAAAATCCGTGGTTGCCAAAAAGTATTGGATAATCAAACTATAATTGGGTATTTTAATGATAATAAACTGGCTTGTGGTTGAGGAACAGGAGTAACATTTTATGAAAGCAATGATTCTAGCAGCGGGTAAAGGCACTCGTGTACGCCCTATTACATATACCATTCCTAAACCAATGATTCCAATTCTGCAAAAGCCAGTAATGGAGTTTTTGCTAGAGTTATTGCGTAAACATGGGTTTGACCAGATCATGGTTAATGTGAGCCATTTAGCTGAGGAGATAGAAAATTATTTCCGTGATGGTCAAAGGTTCGGAGTGCAGATTGGTTATTCTTTTGAGGGTAAAATAGACGATCAAGGGAAATTAGTGGGGGAAGCTATCGGTTCAGCTGGGGGAATGCGTCGTATCCAAGATTTCTCACCTTTTTTTGATGAAACATTTGTAGTTTTGTGTGGTGATGCTTTAATTGATTTAGACCTCACCGCAGCAGTTAAGTGGCACAGGTCTAAGGGTGCAATGGCTACTATTATTACCAAGTCTGTCCCCCAAGAGGAAGTTTCTAGTTATGGTGTGGTTGTAACAGATCATGATAACCGGGTGCGAGCTTTTCAGGAAAAACCATCCGTCGAAGAAGCTCTCAGCACCAATATTAACACCGGTATTTATATTTTTGAGCCAGAAGTGTTTAAGTATATCCCATCGGGGGTTGAATATGACATTGGTAGTCAGTTGTTCCCCCACCTGGTGGAAATTAATGCTCCCTTTTATGCTATCCCCATGGATTTTGAATGGGTAGATATTGGTAAAGTACCTGATTATTGGCGGGCAATTCGCGGTGTTTTACTGGGAGAGATTAAAAATGTACAAATCCCCGGTTATGAAGTTGCTCCAGGTATATATACTGGTTTAAATGTAGCCGTAAATTGGGATCGGGTAGATATTACTGGACCTGTTTACATTGGTGCTATGACTCGAATTGAGGATGGAGCTAAAATTGTCGGACCATCCATGATTGGACCAAATTGCTGGATTTGTGGGGGTGCAACTGTGGATAATAGTGTGATTTTTGAATGGTCTCGCTTAGGTCCAGGAGTTCGCTTGGTAGATAAATTGGTATTTGGACGGTATTGTGTAGATAAAATGGGCGCTGCTATTGACGTACAAGCAGCAGCTTTAGACTGGCTAATTACTGATGCACGTCAAACCCTACCCGCTGAAATTCCTCCAGAACACCAAGCGATCGCCGAGTTGTTAGGAGCAATTACAGTTTAGGAAATGGTAGGGGAATGGGGATTGATAACTTTGATTAACTGTTATTTAGATAAGTATATCTTCTCAGACTTTGTTCATAGGTTTGCAGCAATCTTTGGGATTCGGATAAGGTGATACGGTCTTCTAATAGAGCTTGTTCACAACGCTGGCGAATATTTTCTACCATGTCTTCTGAATCATACTGGACATAACTGACTACTTCGCTCATGGTATCCCCTTTGACAACGTGCTCAATTTGGTAACCTTTGGGCGTAAGTTGAATGTGAACAGCATTGGTATCACCAAACAAGTTATGTAGGTTGCCCATGATTTCTTGGTAAGCACCGTTGAGGAACATCCCTAAATAATAGGGTTTATCAGGGTTGAATTTATGCAGCTCTAAAACCGATTTAACATCTCTTAGATCGATAAATCGGTCGATTTTGCCATCGCTATCACAAGTTAGGTCTGCTAAAATGCCCCTTTGAGTCGGTTCTTCATCTAAACGGTGAATGGGCATGATGGGAAACAATTGGTCTATGGCCCAACAGTCTGGTGCTGATTGAAATACGGAGAGATTAATGTAGTAGATAGAAGCCATGATTTTTTCCAGATCTTCCAATTCATCTGGTACGTATTCTTGTTGCCTAGTAATTTCCAGGATTTTTTGGCAACAAGCCCAGTATAAACGCTCAGCCTTGGCTCGCTCCTGTAGACGTAATATCCCTAAGTTAAATCGACTAATCGCTTCTTCTTTGAACTGGGCAGCGTCATGATAGAACTCTTGATAGTTTTCTTTGTTGATACACTGATATGTCTCCCACAAGTATTTTATAATTGGGGATTCTCCTTCCTGGAGCTCCTCCGGTGGATTCAGTGGAACATCACTGGTACTTAAAACATCAAAGATAAGCACGGACTGGTGCGATGCGATCGCTCTTCCGCTTTCACTAATTAGGGTAGGTACAGGAATTTTACTTTCCGAGCATGTATCTTTCAACTCTGCTACAATATCATTGGCATAGTTTTGCATATTGTAGTTTTTAGAGGCATAGAAATTGGTTTGGGAACCATCATAATCTACTCCTAACCCGCCACCCACATCCAAAAACTTCATGTCAGCACCTAACATTGCCAGTTCCACATAGATCCGACTAGCTTCTTGAATGGCATCTTTAATCACATTAATCGCAGAAATTTGTGAGCCAATATGAAAGTGAAGTAGTTGTAAACAATCCAGTAAATTGGCAGATCTTAACCTATCCACAGCTTCCATGATTTCTGGAATAGTCAAGCCAAATTTAGCACGGTCTCCCGTAGAAGTTCCCCATCTACCCATGCCTTGAGTGCTTAATTTTGCCCGTACTCCTAAAATTGGTTTAATCCCTAACTGAGCACTAGCTGCGATCGCTAGATCGACCTCTTCAATTTGTTCCAGGACAATAATTGGAGTTTGTCCTAGTTTTTGAGCCAACATTGCCGTTTCTATATATTCTCGGTCTTTATAGCCATTACAAACTAATAAAGCTCCTGGTGTGTCTAATAAAGCCAGAGCAATCATTAATTCTGGCTTAGAACCTGCTTCCAGTCCAAACTGATGAGGCTTGCCAAAACGCACCAAATCTTCAATTAAGTGTCGTTCTTGGTTGCATTTGACCGGAAAAACCCCCCTATACACTCCAGAATAATTATAGCGAGCGATCGCCTTGGCAAAGCAAGAGTTTAAGCGCTCTATACGATCCTCTAAAATATCAGAGAAACGAATTAGCAAAGGTAGTCCCAGATTTCGTTGTTTTAGAGCATTGACCAACTCAAACAAGTCCAGAGATCCACCCCGATCTCCCTTGGGAGAGACTGTAACATGTCCTGCTGCATTAATAGAAAAATAAGGTCTACCCCAACCTTCAATGCGATATAGATCTTCACTATCCTCTATTTTCCAACTGCGGGATAAATCACCCGATTTAGTGCTGGGGGGTAGTAGTTTTTTATGTTTTTGGTTTTTCAATTCTGATTTATGTCCATTAGTATGAACTTTGACGATTTCATCGGTAATTGACTCGACACCCATTTCTTCCTCACCTTGTGTTGTGTTTACCCACAGAGTAATAATTTAACAAATTAAATCCCCAACTGTAATTAATCCACATTCCTAGGATTTTCAATTTTCGTTTGATATTTGATATTAGTATGAGAAATATGTTAAATTTAATTAAGATTGCGGGGAAACCTCCCAGATCTAGCTTAGGCAAACTGTGTTGCCATGTCAAATTACAAAATGGATTTATAAGCATCCGTTACAAAATTAGTCATATTAGTACTAGAGGCAAATTAACAGATGAAATTTTCCTGGAGAGTTGTAGCACTTTGGTCAGTATTGGCCCTGGTAATAGGCTTTTTTCTCTGGCAAGGTACATTTGCTGGATCCCCAGGGGATCAAAGCAAAAATGCTGCCAATACCAGAATGACCTACGGACGATTTTTAGAATACCTGGATGCTGATCGTGTAACCAGTGTAGACCTATACGACGGGGGTAGAACAGCTATTATTGAAGCCCTGGATCAGGATATTGAGAACCATGTTCAACGTTGGCGTGTAGATCTCCCCTTCAATGCGCCCGAACTAGTGAACAAACTAAAAGAACATCAAGTCAGTTTTGATGCTCACCCAGTTCGTAACGACGGTGCCATCTGGGGTCTATTAGGCAATTTAGTCTTCCCCGTGTTATTGATTGGCGGTTTATTCTTGTTGTTCCGTCGTTCTAACAACCTTCCTGGGGGACCAGGTCAAGCCATGAGCTTTGGTAAATCTCGTGCTCGCTTCCAAATGGAGGCTAAAACCGGAGTAAAATTTGATGACGTAGCTGGTATTGAAGAAGCTAAAGAAGAATTACAAGAAGTTGTTACCTTCTTAAAGCAACCAGAGAAATTTACTGCAGTAGGGGCGAAAATTCCCAAAGGTGTGTTGCTAGTAGGACCACCGGGAACAGGTAAAACCCTATTAGCAAAAGCAATTGCTGGTGAAGCAGGCGTACCATTCTTTTCTATTTCCGGTTCGGAATTCGTAGAAATGTTTGTGGGTGTGGGAGCTTCCCGAGTTCGTGACCTGTTTAAAAAAGCCAAAGATAACGCCCCTTGTATTATCTTCATAGATGAAATTGATGCTGTAGGTCGTCAACGGGGTGCGGGTATAGGTGGTGGAAATGACGAGCGGGAGCAGACCCTGAACCAACTGTTAACGGAAATGGATGGTTTTGAGGGTAACACTGGCATCATTATTATTGCTGCTACCAACCGTCCTGATGTCCTTGACTCAGCTCTTTTACGTCCTGGACGTTTTGACAGACAGGTGACGGTAGATACACCTGACATTAAAGGGCGGTTAGAAATCTTAGAGGTTCATGCCCGCAACAAGAAACTAGATCAAAGCGTGTCCTTAGAGGCAATTGCCCGTCGAACTCCTGGATTTAGCGGTGCTGACCTAGCCAACTTATTGAATGAAGCGGCCATTTTGACCGCCAGAAGACGCAAAGAAGCAATTACCCTATTAGAAATTGATGATGCGGTTGACCGGGTAGTAGCGGGGATGGAAGGCACTCCTTTAGTAGACAGCAAGAGTAAGCGATTAATTGCCTACCATGAAATAGGACATGCCTTAATAGGTACTTTGTTAAAAGATCATGATCCAGTCCAAAAAGTCACCCTAATTCCCAGAGGACAAGCACAGGGTTTAACCTGGTTTATGCCTAATGAAGAACAAGGATTAATTACCCGTTCTCAACTCAAGGCCAGAATTACAGGTGCTTTAGGAGGGCGTGCAGCTGAGGATGTAATTTTTGGTGCAGCAGAAGTTACTACCGGTGCAGGAAATGATTTACAACAGGTAACTGGTATGGCGCGCCAAATGGTAACACGTTTCGGTATGTCCGAACTTGGTCCCCTATCCCTAGAAAGTCAACAAGGGGAGGTATTTTTAGGACGTGATTGGACAACCAGATCGGAGTATTCTGAATCTATTGCCGCTCGTATTGACGCACAAGTGAGAACAATTGTAGAAGAGTGTTATGATTTGGCAAAAAACATCATGAAGCAAAATCGTACTCTTACTGATCGTCTAGTAGATCTTTTGATTGAAAAAGAGACCATAGACGGTAATGAGTTCCAGCAAATCGTAGCTGAGTATACTGTTGTTCCCGATAAAACCCAGTTTGTTCCCCAGCTATAAGTAGGGAATTATTTGTAGGATGGGTGGATGTAACCCATCCTAAGATTTTCCTGGGTTGAGTTTAATAACTCAGATTCAATCCCAACTTACCTGACGGAAAAAGCCTCATTGAACCTTCTAGTAATTGGTTCCACAATAAAAGTCAGAATTGATTTTTTGCGAGTCACTATTTCCGCATTTGCCATCATCCCTGGAGTAAACTCCACCTCCTGACCATCCATAGTAATTGAATGCTTATTTAACCTAATCCTAGTGGAAAAAACCAAACCTAATTTTTCATCAACCACCGCATTAGGACTAATTTGTAAAACCTCAGCATCCACCACACCGAATTCTTGAAAGGGGAAAGTTGCCAACTTCACCTTTGCTGACATACCTTGACGAATAAAACCAATATCCCGATTGAGAACTTTTACTTCTAGTAGAATATCTTCTCCTTCGGGTAAAATAGAGAGTAATTCTTCACCGGATTGAACTGGACCCTTAGTGGCTTTGATTTTATAAATTATTCCCGATACTGGGGCCTTAATTATTTCTTTCTCCCTTTGTTTTTTTGCCTGGTCTAATTGTCCAACAATATTGGTCATTTCTTCTCTACGTTTATTTATCTGGGTTAAAATTTCGCTTTGTCTCTCTGATGTTAATCTTAAACTTTGACTTTTAGCGGATTGATAAGTCTGTTGTGCTTGATTAATTTCCTGTTTTTGAGCAGCAATATCTTTTTCTAAAGAGGTCACCCTATCCTGAGCTTCCAGTAATCTGTTTTTAGCATTATTTACCTCATTAACAGCTCTGATAATATCCGTATTTGCCCTATTTACCCTCTCCAGAGCTTCCAGATAATCAACCCTAGGAACTGCACCAGGAGTGAGTAGAGTCCTGAGATTTTCTTCTCTAGTGGTAGCAATTTTCAAATTGCTTTGTATTTGATTACGAATATTTTCTGCATTGACCAAATTGTTTTGGGAATTAACTACACCAGGTTTACTGTTAGCCAGATTTTCTTGTAAGCGACTCAATCTGATTTTTGCTTGCTGAATATTGGCAAGTTGCCGTTTCGCTTCTGCTTCTGCAGACATTTGTTTAGCCTTGTAGTCTGATAACCGAGAATTTAACAACTCGTCTTGTAATTTGGTTCCCGTAGTTTTTGCTCCAGTTCTTTCAGTTTCTAAACGTTGTAAATCTTCCTCAATTAATTTACTGGCCTTTGTTAAACGGTTAATATCAGTTTGTTGAAAATCAGGATTCCTTTCAATTAACACTTGATCCTTATTAACCCGATCTCCTTCCTTGACCTTTACTGCTAAAATAGAACCATTACCCAAGGATGTGACTGGTCTAATTTGAGTAGAAGCGATTAACTCACCCGTTGCAGTTGCGACTTCATCAACTTGAGAAAGGTGAGCCCATAAAATACTGCTAAATACAATTGCACTAATAGTTCCAGCTAATAGTCGGGTATAAATAGGAGGGAGTTCTTGTACTGCTTTACCCAATTCATAAGATAATTTTTCCTCTGGTTTGGCAAAGTTTTCCTTAGTTTGACGAACTTGAACCGCATTGGCCCATGGGGAATATTTCATATATACCAAAAGGGAGAGATAGGACTATAGTTTTTAAAAACAGTTGGTTGATTAACAAAAATCGTCAATTGTTAACATATTCGATGCTAATACAAGTAATGATAAAATGGTGTAGTCTGAACAACAACTTGCCAATGGATTTTACATTTCCATAAAATAGGTTAATCGTTAAAATTCATAGCTGGGTGGTTGACTCCTTGGTCATGGTATTATATAGACAGGAAAATGAGGAAATAAACGGTGTTAAAATTCTTTGCAGACAGAGGTGGAACATTTACAGATATTGTAGCGTTAACCGATAATCAGGACATAATCAATAGATTATTAAACTACCCCCAGAGATTTTTAATTGTTCCCTTACCCGATCAACAATGGGTAATAGTTTATAAATTATTGTCAGAAAATCCCGATCAGTATACAGATGCGGTAATTCAAGGAATTCGTCATATTATGGGAGTTCCCCTTCAACAGAGTATTCCTGGTCAAACTATAGAAGTGATTAAAATGGGAACAACAGTGGCAACAAATGCACTGCTAGAAAGACATGGAGACCGGGTTGTTTTAGTCATTAATAAAGGCTTTAAAGATGCTCTAAGAATTGGTTATCAAAACCGTCCTAACATTTTCGCTCGACAGATAATTTTACCCACCATGCTGTATGAAGCAGTAATTGAAGTAGATGCTAGATATGATGCTCAAGGTAAGGAGTTATTTCCCGTAAATTATCATCAAATTAAATACGACCTACAAACAATTCATCAAACAGGAATTGACAGTTGCGCCATCGTTCTTATGCATGGCGATCGCTATCCCAAACATGAACAAGAAATAGGAAAAATTGCCGAAGAAATTGGATTTACCCAAATTTCCATTTCCCATCAAGTTAGTCCCCTAATGAAACTTGTGAGTCGGGGAGATACAACAGTTGTGGATGCTTATTTAACACCCATATTACGTCGTTATGTCAATCAAGTTTCCAGTCAGGTTCCTGAGGTAAAATTAATGTTTATGAAATCTGATGGTGGGTTAACTGATGCAGAGAAATTTCAAGGTAAAGATAGCATTTTAAGTGGCCCTGCTGGTGGTATTGTTGGTGCAGTACAAACTAGTAAAAGAGCGGGATTTAATTTAATCATCACCTTTGATATGGGAGGAACAAGCACAGATGTGGCCCATTTTAAAGGGGAATATGAAAGACAATTAGATTCGGAAATAGCAGGTGCGCGGATGCGAGTTCCCGTCCTAGCGATTAATACCATTGCTGCAGGTGGAGGTTCAATTTTATCTTTTGATGGATCCACCTATCGTGTAGGTCCAGAATCTGCAGGTTCAAATCCCGGACCTGCATCCTACAGACGGGGGGGACCATTAACAGTCACAGACGCTAATATTATGTTGGGGAAGATTCAACCCCAATACTTTCCAGCAGTTTTTGGAAATGATGGTCAATTACCTTTGGATAGGGAAATAGTGCTGGAGAAGTTTACAAACTTGACCCAGAATATGACATTAACTACAGGAAAATCCTTTTCTCCTCCACAGGTAGCATCAGGATTTATTGCTATTGCTGTGGAAAATATGGCTAATGCCATTAAAAAAATTAGTCTACAACGGGGTTATGATATTAGCGAATATGTATTATGTTGTTTTGGAGGTGCAGGTGGACAGGTAGCTTGTTTAATTGCGGATACTTTAGGAATGAAAAAGATATTTTTGCATCCCTTTGCTGGTGTACTGTCAGCTTATGGAATGGGTTTAGCTGATGTGAGAGCTACCAGAGTCACCGGAGTAGAAAAACCCTTGAATCAGTCCTTAATTCCCCAATTACAGGAATTAGTTACCCGTTTAGAAATTTCTGCTAATCAAGAATTAAACCCAGCAGAAAATCAGGTAAATCATTTATCAGTCAGGGTGATTAAAAACCTTAACCTCAAATATGAGGGAACTAATTCTACCTTATCCGTTGATTTTAGAAACGATATAGAATTAATACAGCAGCAATTTACTAGAGAACACAAATCAAGATATGGGTTTATTCAGCCAGAAAAAACCTTAATTGTGGAATCTATTTTTGTTGAGGTGATTCAACAAATGGAGACACCAGAAGAACCAATCATTTTCCGTCAACTTCCCCAGGGGCAAATTCCCCAACCTTTAGAATTAGTTGAGGTATTTACTGCCAATAGGTGGTGGCATACTCCAGTTTATAAAAGAGAAGATTTACAACCAGGAGATATTATCCCAGGTACTGCTATTATTGTGGAGAAAATCAGCACCATTGTGGTTGAACCCAATTGGCAAGTAAAATTAACCGAACGTAATCATTTAATTTTGGAAAGAGTAGAAAGATGAAAAAACTATATGATATTCAGCCAGATCCAGTTCGCTTAGAAATTTTTAAAAATCTCTATCAATTCATTGCCGAACAAATGGGAATAGTCCTGCAAAACACAGCTGTATCAGTTAATATTAAGGAACGTCTGGATTTTTCCTGCGCTATTTTTGACAGTTCTGGTTTATTGGTTGCTAACGCTCCTCATATTCCCGTGCATTTAGGTTCCATGAGTGAAAGCGTGCGCTGTTTAATTAATGATTTGGGAGCCACAATTAAACCAGGTAATGTTTATCTATCCAATAATCCCTACAATGGGGGAACCCATCTACCTGATGTTACTGCTATCACCCCCATATTTTTGCCTCCATTTTTTAATATGTTTTTAAAAACTGAGCAAGAACTTCCTCTATTTTTCGTTGCATCCCGAGGACACCAAGCAGATATAGGTGGTATTACCCCCGGATCCATGCCTCCCCATAGTACGGATATTACACAAGAAGGGATTATTTTTGATAATTTTCTCCTAGTCCAGGAAGGAGAGCTACAAGAAACCTCCGTGAGAAATTATCTGTTAAATCATCCCTATCCCAGTCGCAATCCTGAGCAAAATATAGCAGATTTTAAAGCTCAAATCGCCGCTAACGCCAGGGGAAGCCAAGAATTAATAAAAATGGTTGAGCACTATGGGCTAGAAACTGTAAAAGTTTATATGCAGTTTGTGCAAGATAATGCGGAAGAATCAGTAAGAAGAACGATCAATGTTTTAAAAAACGGATCCTTTACATATCCAATGGATAATGGAGCAAAAATTCAGGTTCAAGTCACCATTGATAGGGAAAGTCGCACAGCTAAAATTGATTTTACTGGCACATCACCACAATTAAAGAGCAATTTTAATGCTCCTAAAGCTGTAACTCAAGCAGCAGTATTATATGTCTTTAGAACTCTGGTAGATGACAATATTCCTCTTAATGCTGGCTGTCTCAAACCTTTAGAAATTATTATTCCTCAAGGTTGTATGCTCAATCCTACCTATCCAGCACCAGTAGTAGCAGGAAATGTGGAAACATCACAAACTATTGTTGATGCTTTATATGGCGCCCTAGGTGTAATGGCTGCTTCCCAAGGAACGATGAATAATTTCACTTTTGGCAATGAAAAATATCAATATTATGAAACTATTTGTGGTGGTTCTGGAGCAGGTATGGACTTTGATGGCACAGATGCAGTTCACACTCACATGACTAATTCCCTACTTACCGATCCAGAAGTGCTAGAAACCCGTTATCCGGTAATAGTGGAAAGTTTTACTATCCGTGAAAATAGTGGGGGTAAAGGGAAATATTCCGGGGGTAATGGGGTGGTCAGAAAAATCAAATTTCTAGAATCCATGACGGCAAATATTCTTTCTGGTCATCGTTTAGTTCCCCCCTTTGGATTACATGGTGGAGCACCAGGAAAGGTGGGAAACAACTGGATACAACGCGAAAATGGCATCCAAGAGGTTTTAGATAGCACTGCTACCGTGGAAATGCAACCAGGAGATATTTTTATCATAGAAACTCCTGGTGGTGGTGGATTTCAC
>Ga0169931_10001019_pt1 | contig 46223 bp, 38 predicted proteins | sample Kivu_15m_20L_FD_129675 | JGI IMG/M metagenome (GOLD analysis project Ga0169931, IMG submission 129675) | Freshwater microbial communities from Lake Kivu, Western Province, Rwanda to study Microbial Dark Matter (Phase II) - Kivu_15m_20L... | ecosystem: Environmental > Aquatic > Freshwater > Lake... | reverse complement strand
TTATCTTACCACTCATGATTGCCATCATCGGATTCAGGGAACCGCTTCGCAGTTGTTCCATAGTTTCTATACTGGTAGTAATGGTACAGTCTGCCTCTGTATCAGCGTTGGTAATTTGTGGTGTTGTTCCATTTAAATCTATAAAAACAGCACCTTCATTAAATTGAAATTTAATACTTTTCCCTATAGAAGGGAAATTGCCGGATTGCGACTCAAATTGAGCTGTAATTTCTTGTAAAGTCATTGAAATAGTCTTATTTATGATTAATTTGAACTTTATGCCTGTTCTCCAATATTCTTAATACCTCATCGATGGAACTATTTTTTGCGGATAGTAAGATAAGATAATGAAACAACAAATCTGCAGCCTCGTTTACAAATAAATCTTTATTATCATCTTTTGCCTCAATAACCAGCTCAACGGCCTCTTCCCCAACTTTCTGAGCAATTTTGTTAATCCCCTTTGCAAATAAGGAGGCCGTATATGAATTAGATTGTCCCTCAGATTTCCTGTTTTGAATAATTTTTTCCAAGACAGGTAAAAAGTAAGGGTATTGGTTGGGTTGAGAAAAACAAGTATCATTACCTGTATGACAAACAGGTCCGGTTGGCTCAACCAGGAATAAAAGGGTATCCGCATCACAATCCAGATACCAGGTTTTCAAATGCAGTATATTTCCGGAGGACTCACCCTTCATCCAAAGTCTGTTTTTTGAACGACTGAAGAAAGTAACCTTCCGGGTTTCCAGGGTAGTCTTAAATGCTTCCTCGTTCAAGTAGCCCAACATTAACACTGCCCTGGTATTCACGTCCTGAACTATTGCCGGAATGAGTTCGCTTTTGGAAAAATCAGGTTTAACAACTGAATCATTTTGCATAAAAGGGATTTAAAATCTTACTGAAATTCCATTATTCTTTAGCGCTTGCTTTACATCTGGAATTTTAATTTCGTTAAAATGAAAAATCGAAGCTGCCAGACCTGCATCTGCCTTACCGATTGTAAAAACATCTTTAAAATGGGCTATATTTCCAGCCCCCCCGGAGGCAATAACCGGAATTCCCAGTTGGTCTGATAGATTGGCTAAAGCTGAACAAGCGAAACCATTTTTTGTACCATCATGATCCATGGAAGTAAATAATATTTCACCCGCACCCCTACTTTCGGCCTCTTTTGCCCAACTGAAAAGCGGTATTTTTGTAGCAAGTCGGCCCCCATTCAAAAAAACAAACCATTCTCCGTCCTCTTGTTTAGCATCAATGGCGACTACAACAAACTGGCTACCGAAGGTATTTGCCAGTTGATCAATTAACTCAGGATTTTTAACGGCAGCAGAATTGACTGAAATTTTATCAGCTCCAGCTTCAAGCAGGTAGGAGGCATCTTCAACGGCAGCAATTCCTCCACCTATTGTAAATGGAATATTCAGATGCCTGGCAATATTTTTTGCCAGCGCGGCCAGAGTTTTTCGCTTCTCGTGAGTAGCTGTAATATCCAGAAAAACTAATTCATCGGCCCCCTCTTCACTATACCTTTTACCTAATTCAACAGGATCTCCGGCATCTTTAAGATCCAGAAAATTTACCCCTTTTACTGTTCTTCCATCTTTAATGTCTAAACAAGGAATGATTCGTTTTGCTAACATATTAAAGGGTAGGAAGAATTTCCTTAATTAATTTTGACAATTGTTTACCAGATTCCTGAGCCATTCTAATTACCTCTTCTACCGACGAAACGCCAATTTCCTCCAGTGGATAGCATCTGTTGGTGGCTATTGAGAACACAAAGAAAGGTAATTCCAGATATTTTGCCATAATTACTTCCGAAACGGTGGACATACCTAAAACATCAGCACCAATAATATTAGCAAATTTATATTCCGCAGGCGTTTCCATATTTGGCCCCTGCAAACCCAGATATACGCCTTCGTGAAGTTTAATTCCTAAGGATGAAGCTATTTGTAGTATATTTTTATTCCCTTCCCGATCATAAGCCTTCAACATGTCCGGAAACCTGGGACCAAGGCGGTCATCATTTAAACCTCTCAACGGATTATCCGGTGTTAAATTAATATGATCTCTGATTAAAACCAGGTCACCCGCATAAATATCGGGATTAACAGAGCCAGCGGCATTACTGATAAATAATCTGGCAATACCTAATTTTTTAAGCACTATGACTGGAAATGTAACTTCAGCGGAAGAATACCCTTCGTAATAATGAAATCTTCCAGCCATAGCAACAACCTTTCTGCCGGCAAGATAACCGAAAATTAATTTTCCCTTATGGCTCTCAACTGTTGAAATGGGGAAATGAGGTATTTCAGCATAATCGAAAACTTGAACAGGTTCTATATCATCAGATAAGTCCCCCAGGCCAGTCCCAAGTATCAATCCAAATTCGGGATCAAAATTTGTTCTGGATCTGATGAAAGAAATTGTTTCTTCGGCCTTTTCAAACCTCATAGCGTATCATTTTTGAAAAATCCAATCAATCAACCAACATTTCCTCCCTATTCAACATTTGTTGTTCCATATTCTCAGGCAAATCCCGGTATTCGTACTGCTGATTTCTCAACTGAGGCTCAAATCCGGCTTCCCTGATAGCTTCCTGAATACCATTTGCGGTAAATCGGAATCGGGCTCCAGCTGCAGAAACAACATTTTCCTCAATCATAATTGAGCCAAAATCGTCAGCACCTGAATGTAAACAAACCTGAGCTACTGTTTTACCAACAGTCAGCCAGGATGCCTGAATATGTTGAATATTTGGAAGCATAATCCGGCTTAAGGCAATCATGCGAATATATTCATCTCCGGTACATGCATTTCTTGCCCTTTTCAATTTGCGTAAAATCGTGTCTTCATCCTGAAAAGGCCATGGAATAAAAGCAATAAAACCTTTTGCGCCGGCTGGTTTTTCACTTTGCACCTGTCTTATCTTAACCAGGTGCTGCATACGCTCCAGATTTGTTTCGATATGTCCGAACATAAGTGTGGCAGAAGTCGTTAATCCGATTTTATGAGCGGCTCTCATCACATCCAGCCATTCTTCAGCACCACATTTACCTTTAGAAATCAATCTTCTGACTCTGTCATCCAGAATTTCCGCGCCCGCACCTGGCAGAGAATCCAGACCAGCTTCCTTCAGAGCCTTTAACACCTCAATATGAGATGAAGCTTCTAATTTGGCTATGTGGGCAATTTCGGGAGGACCCAAGGCATGTAATTTCAGTTGAGGATATCTTTTTTTCAGTTCTTTAAAGAGATTCACGTAATAATCTAATCCCAGCTCCGGGTGATGCCCGCCCTGGAGTAATAGTTGTTCCCCACCAAACCGAAACGTTTCTTCAATCTTAATTGCGTATTCATCTAAAGTAGTAATATACGATTCTTCATGACCAGGCCTTCTGTAAAAATTACAGAATTTACAATTGGCAACACATACATTTGTGGTATTGGAATTTCTGTCAATAATCCAGGTTACTTTTTTTTCCGGATTAAATGTAAAGCGAATCAGGTTGCCAACCTCCATCAGTTCAGCAGTTGGTGCATTTTCAAAAAGGAATACGCCCTCCTCAGGAGAGAGAAATAGTCCATTCAAAGCATTATTCAGCAACGTATCTTTGTGCATCGCAACATCTGTTTAAATAATAAAGTATTAAATACAAAGATAAAGAAATCAAAGTTCACGAACTTATTCAAATAGACGTATTTTACTTTAATAAAGCATCCAGTTCAATGTCATTCCTTTAAATTATCCCAATATTAATATAAAAACAAAAATATTTATTATCTTTGCACGGCAACGATGGAAAAAAGTAAGACGAGAGGGGCAATGACCCTCTTTTTTATTTTAATCCCAGTTTTAGATATATGGATGAAATCAAGGAAAAATTAAGCCAGTTATTGACAGAAAAATTTCGGGAACCTGAAATTAGTCATTGTTTTTTGTTGGATATAAACATATCTGCCAAACAAAAAGTAGAAGTATTCATAGATAGCGATACTGGAATTGACTTTGATATTTGCCGTATTATCAGTCGGTTTTTAGAAAGCCTGCTGGATGAAAATAAATGGTTGGGTGAATCCTATACCCTGGAAGTTTCCTCGCCGGGTGTAAGCCGCCCTTTGGTTTTACCCCGTCAGTATAAAAAACATGTAGGCAGAAAACTCGTTTTAACCCTGGAAGACAATAGTCAGGTTACAGGTATCATGAAAGAAGCTGATGATGAAGGGGTATTAATGGTTTGGGAAGAAAAAATACGCGAAGGAAAGAAAAAGATAAGTACACAGCAGGAGAAAAAGTGTTCCTTTGACACAATCAAAAACGCACTCGTTAAGGTTTCATTTTAAAAGGATAAAAATATGTTGAACCTTGTAGAAACATTTTCAGAATTTAAGGACGGAAAAAATATTGATCGTCCAACTATGGTAAGGGTTTTAGAGGATGTATTCCGCACGCTTATCAAAAAGAAATTTGGCTCAGATGAAAATTTCGATGTTATCGTAAATACCCAAAAAGGGGATCTTGAGTTATGGCGGGTTCGTGAAATAGTCCCAGACGGTGAAGTCGCTGATGAGAAAAGTCAGATTTCTGTCTCCGAAGCTGTTTCAATCGATGCTGACTATGAAATTGGCGAAGAATGTTACGAACAATTGCAATTGGAAGATTTTGGAAGAAGAGCGATAATGGCGGCACGTCAGACCCTCATTTCCAGAATCATGGATCTTGAGAAGGAAGAAGTATTTAAAAAATATAACGACCGGTTAGGGGAAATAGTCACAGCGGAAGTTCACCAGATTCTTAAAAAGGAAATACTCATCGTTGATGACGCTACCGGTAATGAACTAATTTTACCTAAAACAGAAATGATAAAAGGCGATTATTACCGAAAAGGCGATTTGGTAAAGGCCGTAATCAAATCTGTGGAAATGCGCAATAATAATCCTACCGTTATTGCATCCAGAACTGATTCCTTATTTTTGGAGAAACTCCTGGAACAGGAAGTACCTGAAATTGAAGATGGATTGATTACCATCAGGAAAATTGTCCGGATGCCGGGAGAACGTGCAAAGGTTGCCGTAGAATCGTTCGATGACCGGATTGACCCAGTGGGTGCCTGTGTTGGTATGAAGGGATCCAGGATTCATGGAATCGTCAGGGAATTAAATAATGAGAATATAGATATTGTAAATTATACCAATAATCTGCAACTATATTTACAACGTGCTTTGACTCCCGCCAAAGTAACCTCCATCAATGTTAATCAGGATAAGAAACATGTAAAAGTATTTCTGGAACCTGAACAGGTTTCACTGGCTATTGGTAAAGGCGGAACCAATATAAAATTGGCTGGTTTATTAACCGGATTTGAAATTGATGTTTTCAGGAATAATGAAGAATTCGAAATTGACGATGTCGATCTGGAAGAATTCTCTGATGAAATTGAAGGCTGGGTCATTGATGCACTGAAAGCTATCGGTTGTGATACCGCCAGAAGTGTTTTAACCCTGAGCAAAGAAGAACTGATTCGCCGAACAGACCTCGAAACAGAAACGATAGAGGATGTTTTATCCGTTCTTGCAGCTGAATTTGAGGAATGATATAATTTCCTATTATAATTTAACGAAACTCTTTTGTAGTTTTGCACTGCAAATTTGTATTAAATCGAATGCCGTTGAAACTTATTCAGATAGTAAAGGAACTAAACGTGGGCTTGTCCACACTCGTTGAGCATCTTACCAAAAAGGGGTACGAGGTGGAAAATAAACCCACTGCTAAAATAACAGATCAGATGTACGCTGAACTGTTAAAGGAGTTCCAGAAATCAGGAGATATTAAACAACAGGCAAAATCAGTCAGTTTTGGTGCAGTAAAAACCAGTAAGGATGACGCGCATGATGTTGCTGCCACAGAATCACCAAAATCAGTTGTAACACCACCTCCAGCTGAGGTAAAACCAGAAAGACCGGAGGGCGCAATTCAATTGCAACGGCCAACAGTCCTTGGAAAAATTGACCTATCAAGCAGGTTACAACAAAGAACTAAAGAAAAAGAGAAAACGGAAGTAGTACAACCTGCTACGGCCAAAGTTTCTGCTAAACAGCCTGAAACTCCTGCTTCCTCTCCGATTTCTAAAGTTTCTGCTGTTCAGGATAAACCTGATACCACTAAATCCCAACCCACGGTTTCCCCGATTGTTCCCAAAGGTCCTGCGGAATCCAACCAGGTTAAAACAACAGCTCAACCTGTTGATAAACAAGAAGATATCCAGTCAAAAAATGTTCCTCCAGCTATCGCAGAAGAGGAAAATATGATGCGTGCTGAGACGCCTGAGTTAAGAGGTCTTAAAATTCTGGGGAAAATTGATACTAACGCTTTCGATAAAAACAGGGGTAGAAGTAAACCACAAACAGCTCCACCATCGCCTTCTAAACCTGCAGGCCCCGGTAATAATCAACCTCCTGCAGCTGGTGTAAAACCACCCGCTTCAGCTTCAGCAGAATCGGAGGAGGCCAGAAGAAAGCGTAAAAGAAAACGTAAAAAAGTTACAGGAGAAGGAACCACCGGTACAACTGGTACAGGTCAGGGACAAGGTAATAATCAGAATGCTAACCAGTCTTCCGGGCAGGGATTAAATAATCAAAGTAACAGAGATCCTCAAAACAGATCTAATGCCGGTGGGCAGGGTGGACAAAATAATCAGGGGAATCAACAAAGGAGACCTCCTCAAAATAATAATAACAACAATGCAGGTACAAACAACAGGCCTGCGGCAAACAGACCACCTGTTGTCAGGGAAGAACCTAAAGAGGTTTCAAAAAAAGAAATTGAGGACAAAATAAAGGCAACTATGGCGCGTCTTTCCGGTGGTGGAAAGAATAAACGCCAGAAATTCCAGCGGGATAAGCGGGATCGATTCAGAGAAAAACAAGAACAACTGGATCAGGATGAATTGACAGGTAAACTGGAATTGACAGAGTTCATTTCTGCTCAGGAGTTAGCCAATATCCTGGATGTTCCTATTTCAGAAGTGATTACTGTCTGTATGAACCTGGGGGTTATTGTTTCTATAAACCAACGGTTGGATGCCGAAATTATTGAACTTGTTGCCGGTGAATTCGGCAGAGAAGTTGAGTTTATATCTGTTGAAGAACAAGCTGACGATGAGGTAGTTATCGTCGAAGATGATCCAGCCCTTCTCGTTCATCGTGCACCAATTGTTACCGTTATGGGTCATGTCGATCATGGAAAAACTTCTCTGCTTGACTACATCCGAAGTGCCAATGTCGTTTCAGGTGAAGCAGGTGGGATAACCCAGCACATCGGTGCCTATGAAATGATTATCGGTGATAATAAAAAAATTACTTTCCTGGATACTCCCGGTCACGAAGCCTTTACCGCAATGCGTGCCCGTGGTGCTAAAGTAACCGATATTGCCATCATTATTATTGCTGCTGACGATAGTATTATGCCTCAAACCAAGGAAGCGATTTCCCATGCTCAGGCTGCAAACGTACCTATCATTTTTGCTATTAATAAAGTGGATAAAGTAGGTGCCCAACCAGAAAAAATTAAACAGGAACTCGCTTCAATGAATCTTCTTGTGGAAGAATGGGGTGGAAAATACCAATCACAGGATATTTCAGCCAAAACTGGTCTGGGTATTCCGGAAATACTGGAAAAAATATTGTTAGAAGCTGAAATGCTTGAATTAAAAGCGAATCCAAACAGAGCCGCTGTGGGTACCGTTATTGAAGCTTCCCTCGATAAAGGAAGGGGGTATGTTACCAAGCTCCTGGTTCAGAATGGAACGCTGTCAGACAAAGATTCCCTGGTAGCAGGAGAATTTGCAGGAAAAGTTAGGGCTCTTCTAAATGAAAGAGGTCAGAGAATAAAATCTGCAGGTCCTTCAACACCAGTTCTTGTACTCGGTTTAACTGGGGCACCACAAGCAGGTGACCGGTTCAAGGTAGTTGATTCAGACCAGGAGGCAAGACAAATAGCCTCCAAAAGGGCCCAGATTACCAGAGAACAAACAACACGTGCAACCAAACGTATCTCGCTCGATGAAATCGGTCGTCGTCTGGCTCTCGGTAATTTCAAAGAACTAAAACTCATCGTTAAAGGTGACGTGGACGGTTCCATTGAAGCACTTTCCGATTCACTTATCAAGCTATCCATTGAGAAGGTTCAGGTAAATGTGATTCATAAAGCAGTGGGTGGTATCATAGAATCTGATGTACTCCTCGCATCTGCATCTGATGCTATTATCATAGGGTTCCAGGTTCGTCCGTCCTTGGGTGCCAGGAAATTAGCTGAAAAAGAAGGGGTAGAAATAAAGACTTATTCCATCATTTACGAAGCTATAGAGGAAGTTAAAGCAGCCATCGAAGGAATGCTCGAGCCGACCAAAGTTGAAACGGTCATTGGTACAGTGGAAATAAGGGAAATTTATAAAATCAGTAAAATCGGCACCATTGCAGGTTGTTACGTTCAGGAAGGTAAGATCAGCAGAAATAGTCATATCAGACTGGTAAGAGATGGCATTATCGTTTTCCCGACCAGAGAAAATACCCATGGAGAAGTCTCCTCTCTCAAGCGTTTCAAAGATGATGTTAAAGAGGTAAGAAATGGTATGGAATGCGGTTTATCCATTAAAAACTTTAATGAGATGAAGGTTGGTGATATTATCGAAGTTTACGAAATAACAGAGGTAAAACAACGTTTGGATTAACCAATAATCCCAGATATATGCTTTCCAGAATCAGGAAATATGCCGTATTCTTCTCTGAATCAAGTTTCTGGAATACGGTACAGTCCTACTCGAAAAAAATTGGTATTAAATCAGTTTATGCTGCGTTGTTATTATTTTATGCCTTTAAAAGAAAGGAAACCCCAACATGGGCCAAAAATATAATTATCGGTGTGTTGGGTTATCTGATAGCTCCAATAGATTTACTACCCGATTTAACTCCTTTCATCGGATATACAGATGATCTGGGTGTATTGGGGGTGGGCCTGGTTGCCATAGCTTCTTATGTAAATGAGGCAGTGAAGTCTCAGGCAAAGTCCAAATTAAGGGACTGGTTTGGAAATTATGATGCGGAAGAGCTTGAAAATATAGATCAAAAATTATAATATACTGATTCTATGGGCGTACATGCCGTTTTTACTCCTGAATAAAAGGGTGTAAAAACCTGCATTTAATTTATTTCTATGCCATTGATACTGTCTGATTCCTTTTTCTAAGACTATTTCTTCTATGTTTTGTCCCAGACTATTGATTAAAGATACCGTTTCCCATAGATGATCCGACCTAAAATCAATTAAAAATTTACCGTCACTGGGATTTGGATAAACTAAAATATTGGCATCTGAAATAAGGGATACCGCATTTACGGTATTACTGAAATTAACACAATAATCTTCAACCTCACCGAAAAATTCTACCGGAAAGACACATGCACCAGGTTCTTGCCGGTATTGCATGACAACCCGCATACGGGTTGAGCCTAATTTCGCTGTTGCAGGTATAGAAAGCATAGCATTAATAATTCCTTTTTTGGGAGAACCTGAATTATAGAGTTCCTCCTCATTGGTAAAGGATCCATCCTGATTAAGGTCTATCCAAACAATAAAAAATTCATCATACGCTGTATTTAAGTATCCCGGCTCCAGCGTCAAAGGATAGGAAACCCCGGGTTTTAAAGTTGGCCCTGCTTTTCTTGTAAAATCACCATATCCGTCTTTCCTGGATAAGTGAATAAAATCTCCAATTTTTACTTGGGCAATCCATTCATTTTCAGCACTTACTATGGTTATTCCTTTAGGAATACAATAATTTTTCTCCAGACAATTACCACATCCCGTTGTTTTCAATTTAAAAGAGGGACTAAAGGCAATTTGTCCGGTATCACATGAACTTCTGATTTGAATATCATATTCGGAACAAGTTTGTAAGCTACTTATGGTAACCCCGTTCTGATTAACTTGAACAGACTGCCAGCCCAAAGAGTCCTTCGATAATTTCCAGCGAAGGACATACCCCGAAGCGGCTGTAATTTTTTCCCACTTTAAGGTCATTGCTGTATTTCCAATACTTACCGTTTCTAAGGTATTTGGATTTTTGCAACAGCCATCCGTTTTAAATGCAACTAACTGGCTGGCAGATGGTTGCATATTCAGACAGGTTCTGTTTAAGGATAATTCGTAGTCCTGGCATGGCAACAATTTATCCAGAATCAGCGGATTATTCGTTGCCAGGCTAATCCATTGCTGACTTCCAGTATTTCTATAGGATAAATCCACCTTTTTTATACTATCATTCGTTACCCATGAGAGCTGAATGGCCGATGGGGAAATATTATTTATTTCTATTTTAGCCAAAGGCGGACATTTTCCACAGCTATCAATCAGATACCGGATACTTTTCCCGATATTTAGTACCCCGCCGGAACTGACTTTACTGATCAGACTATCTAAAGTCGTTACGCCTTGCATTAAAGCCGTCCTCACCAATCTGGCAGCAGCGGCAGGATCAGTTTTAGCCAGTACTGCCAGCGTTGGACAAGGAGAAGCGTAAAGCAATCCGATGGCCCCGGCAATTTGAGGAGAAACAAAAGAATTACCACTTTGTCGGGCATATCCACCTTTATCAGCGGTTGTCATCAGATTAAATCCAAGGGAGGTAATATCTATTGATTTTTTACCATAACCATATCTTAACTCACCCTTGTCAGAAATAGCTGTTGCAGCAATCATAAAATCACTGGGACAAGTGGTTGGAATATCGCCTGATACATCAACATCAATACTTTGATTTATCGTTGCAGCTACATTTAATATCCCGGCCTCACCTAAAGCATTATAAAAATTACACCAGATTGGAAATTCATCTGGTTTTCTTTTATCTATCCCCCATGATGTATTAGTTGCAACGACAAAAGCACCTTTTCTTCCTTTGGAGTCATTATATATTTTTCTCATTGTCAAAGGATAGGAATAAGCTTCTATGGCTCTGCTTTCAGAAAGAACATTGGCTATCTGTGAAGTGACAACCATTAATTTTACTTTCCAGTTAATTCCGGCAACACCTAATTTATTATTGCCGGTTGCTCCTATTAATCCAGCTACCGGGGTTCCATGAAAATTAATATAACTAACCTCATCCGATTTAAAGTCCACATTCCAGCCCAGATAATCATCAACATAACCATTTCCATCATCATCTTTATTATTATCAGGAATTTCTGCTCGATTTACCCATAGATTATCTTTCAAATCAGGGTGCTGGGTATCTACTCCATTATCAATGACGCAAACAACGATAGTATCCCCTCCGGGACTTACACCGCCCTGTGTGATTCCCCAGGCCTCTGCAGCTTTAATATCCAGACCAACGGTACCCCCGGTTTGTCCTTTATTCTGGAGATAATATTGCTGGGAAAAAAGTGAATCGTCGGGAATAACGCTTCGCAATTTGATATAATGATTTCTTTGTACATATCTGATATTTGACTGCATCTTAAGAAAGCTGAGGGCATTCTTTTCAGAAATAAGTGTGGGATTTATATTTAAGAGGTAAATATTCAGGGGCTCTGATATTAATTTTACCTTAGTGATTCCTGTCTGTTTTTTTTCAAGCAGGAGCGTGTTAAACCAGGCCTCACCTGAAATATCCGGATTAAACTGTACCAGAAATTCATTAGGAACATAATCTGATTCCTGGCTTTTAAGCTGAATAAAACTTAAAAGAATAAGCGTCAAAATAATTTTAAAGCGAATAATTAGCACCATTACATCGAATTCAAGTCTGGATATTAGGTATTCAGACTTACCACATAGGTTAATAATGGTTTAAAATAAGAAAATATTTTATGGAAATAGCATTTCCACTTAATTATTCCATTTTAAAATGATATTAACCGTTCATTGAGGAAAGAAATTCATCGTTTGTTTTAGTCCCAACCATGTGTTTCCGTAAAAACTCCATAGCTTCTTCTGGCTTCATATCAGCCAGATGATTTCTGAGGATAAACATTCGCTGCAGGGTCTCTTTGTCCAGCAATAAATCTTCACGCCGGGTTGATGACTTGGTTAGATCTATAGATGGGAACATCCGTTTATTAGCAAGACCTCTGTCCAATTGAAGTTCCATATTACCGGTACCTTTGAATTCCTCAAAAATGACACCGTCCATCTTTGAACCTGTATCAATCAAGGCGGTGGCCAGGATAGTCAAGGAACCCCCACCCTCAATATTTCTGGCTGCGCCAAAGAATTTTTTAGGTTTATGAAGTGCATTTGCCTCAACACCACCGGAGAGTACTTTACCACTTGCCGGGGCAACGGTATTATATGCTCTGGCCAATCGGGTGATAGAATCGAGCATGATTACCACATCATGACCACTTTCCACCAGACGTTTTGCTTTTTCAAGCACTATATTTGCGACTCTCACATGATTATCAGCTGGTTCATCAAAGGTAGAAGCGATCACTTCTGCATTTACACTTCGCTTAAAATCAGTCACTTCCTCAGGACGTTCATCAATCAGGAGAACGATAATATAACATTCCGGATTATTTCTGGAAATAGCATTTGCCAGGTCTTTTAACAGGAAAGTCTTACCTGTCTTAGGTTGTGCAACAATGAGCCCCCGTTGTCCTTTACCGATAGGCGTAAACAGGTCAATCATCCTGTTACCCATATCCTTACCTGAAGAGGAAGCGGTTAGCTTAAACTTTTCGGTTGGGAAAAGCGGCGTTAAATAATCAAATGGAATTCTTTCCTTGATATTTTCAGGATTGGTTCCATTTATTTTTGAGACCTTCAGCAAGGCAAAATATTTTTCACCCTCCTTGGGTGGCCTTAAGGTACCTTTAACGGTATCCCCAGTTCGGAGTCCAAATAATTTAATTTGAGAAGGGGAGACATAAACATCGTCCGGAGAAGACAGATAGTTATAATCGGAAGATCTTAAAAATCCATAGCCATCAGGCATCATTTCAAGACTTCCCTCACTTTCAATAATTCCATCCAGTTCGGGTTCGAATTTGATAACAGGAGGTTGGAGTGTTACGGGCGGTTGAGGTGGGGCATCCGTATTTGCTCCATCATTCATTGGTTTTCTGTTATCTCTCAGGGGAGGTCTGTTATCCCTGGGTAATAAACCTGATCTTTGTTGAGATATTGGATTATTAACCCGTTGAATATCGCCTTCTTCTCTTCTTTTTCTTAATATTCTCCTGTTTTCTGCTTCAATATTTTCAGGAATAGGTGTAATTTCTGCAGCGCCGGGTTTGTCCCACAACTCCTTTGAGGCAATATTTTTTCTTCCTTCATTTTCAAATTCAACTGGTTTATTATCCGTTGAACTATTTTCAGGATTCCTTCTGGCTCTTATAAAATCTCTGCGATCTTCCTGATTCAAGTTTTCTTCTGGTTTAGCATCCCTTATTGAGGAAGTTCTGCGAACGCTGGGAAACTCGCGTCTGACAGGTTCAGGATTAGCACCTGAATCGGCACTGACACCCGTTCGCCTTACCCTGTTAAATTCCCGTGGAACTTCTTTTTTTTCCTCTATTTCTGAAATTGAATCTGATGCTAAAATCTCTTCCTTGGGAATCAACATCGAATCTTGAATGATCTCGGGGGTTTCAACTGCGGGTTGAGGATCAGGTGTATTTTCTACCTGATCAAATTCGATCCGAAACTGCTCAGGTTTAGCCTGATAGATAGGTGAAGCAGGTTTATTAGTGATACTTTCCGGATGAACGCCTAACAGGGCTTGCTGGTCTAGAATCTTATAGACTAACTCTTTTTTAGTTAATTTTTTGAAACCAGGCACCTTCATTTCTTCCGCTACATCGCGTAATTCGGGTACCAACATTTCATTGAGCTGGACAATGTCGTATTGCATGAATAGTACTTTAAAAAAACAGGAGATTCGCTATTCGAATCATACAAGAATAATTAATTGAAGCTGTCATTTTCCCTTCTTATAAAGAACATGATAAAAGACAATTAAAAATGCTAATATCAGAAAGACAAAGCCTTCAAAAAGAGGCTAAATATTGAAAAAGGAAAAAACAGAATGAAATTCTTTCGTTTCATCGAGGAAACAATGGGACAAAAATAGATTATTTTTTTATACGAAGTATTATCTTTGCAAAAAATTTAAAATTTGCGTTGAATTCTTTTTAAAAAAGAAATAGAAAGACCTCTTTCTGGTTCATTCACGTATAAAAGGGAAGTAAAGTTATGCTGCAGATTAGCGTTATCCGTCAAAATCAGTTGGAAGTCATCGAAGGGCTAAATAAAAAGAATGTCCCTGAAGCTGCTGAAAAGGTATCTGAAATATTAAAGCTTGATGATCAGCGCAAGCTATGGCGTACTGAACTGGAGAAGTTACTTACCGAAAGAAATCAGTATTCCGATGAAGTTGGCAAGTTGTTTAAGGAAGGAAAAAAAGAGGCTGCAGATGCGATAAAGGCAAAAGTAAACGCTTTAAAAGAAAAAACGGCTGAATCAGAGACGCAGCTGGCTCATATAGAAAAAGAACTGGATGGTTTATTATACCTGATTCCTAATCTTCCGCACGCATCAGTGCCTTATGGCAAAATGCCTGAAGATAATGAAGTTTTCAGACCATGGTCAGCGGATCTTCCAACTTTGAATGAAAATGCGTTACCTCACTGGGAACTGGCTAAAAAATATCATTTATTCGACCTGGAGCTGGGTGTCAAAATTACCGGCAGTGGTTTCCCCGTTTATCGTGGAAAAGGAGCAAAATTGCAGCGTGCTTTAATACAGTTTTTTTTAGACCAGGGGGTGGATGCTGGTTATGAGGAAATTATGCCTCCCCTTTTGGTAAATGAAGCCTCTGCCACGGCAACAGGTCAACTTCCTGATAAAGATGGACAGATGTATTATGTGGAAAAAGATGATTTATATCTTATTCCAACAGCTGAAGTACCTATCACCAATATTTTACGCGATGTTATCCTCGATTCATCTAAACTTCCGGTAAAAATGTGCGGCTATACACCTTGTTTCCGAAGGGAGGCTGGTTCTTACGGTGCTCATGTAAGAGGCTTAAACAGGGTTCATCAATTTGATAAAGTCGAAATAGTACAGGTTGCTCATCCTGATCATTCTTACCAAATGCTGGATGAAATGATTGAACATGTCAGTAACATTCTAAATAAACTGTCCTTACCCTATCGGATTCTAAGGCTTTGCGGTGGTGATATGTCCTTTGCATCAGCTTTAACCTACGATTTCGAAGTTTATTCCGCCGGTCAAAAAAGATGGCTTGAAGTCAGCTCAGTATCAAATTATGAAACTTTTCAAAGTAACCGCTTAAAATTAAGGTTCAGAGACGGTAAACAAACAAGACTTGCACATACACTAAATGGCAGTGCTTTAGCACTGGCTCGTATTGTAGCTGCTTTACTGGAAAACAATCAAACAGAGGATGGCATTCTGATTCCGGCGGTATTAATACCCTATACAGGCTTTGATCGCATATCTTACATTTAATTAAACTAATTTTTAACGATTTGCGTTATATTCGTAAAAAATTCAAATCATGGGATATTTTATTTTAGCAGGTGTATTATCATTGGTTGGTTTTATTATCAGTCAAAGGCTAAAAAATAAATTCAGACATTACAGTCAGATTGGAATCCGTTCCGGGCTTTCTGGTCGTGAAATTGCTGAAAACATGTTGAGATATTATGGTATTCACGATGTGAGGATAGAGGAAGGCCATGGTATGCTCACGGACCATTACAATCCAATGTCAAAGGTGGTTAATTTAAGCCCAGACGTGTATAATGGCAGAACCATCGCTGCGGCTGCCGTTGCAGCTCACGAATGCGGACATGCGGTGCAACATCATCAGGCTTACGCCTGGTTGACCATGCGCTCGGCCGTAGTACCCATTGTAAACATAGCTTCTTCTCTGCAACAGTGGTTGCTGATGCTGGCACTTGGATTATTTGGATCAGGCGGAAACCAAACTATTTTATTCATCACCATGCTGACTTTTCTGGTCACTGCTGTATTCAGTTTAATTACCTTACCTGTAGAGTTTGATGCATCAAACAGGGCGCTGGTCTGGTTAAATCAATCTGGTTTCACTCATGGTGCAGAACATGAAGGAGCAAAAGATGCCTTATGGTGGGCTGCAATGACTTATGTTTCAGCTGCTTTTTCTGCTTTGGTTATGCTATTGTATTTTGCCCTTCGTTTCTTTGGTTCTTCCAATGATTAATGATCTGGCACAGGCACAAATATTTTTAAATTCTGGTTATAATCCAAATTGCTATGTTGGAAGAAGTAAATTTTTTAGTGGAAACGGCTGAGGAGGCCATGGAAAGAGCGTTGGATCACCTTCATAAAGAATTGGGTAAGATCACAACAGGTAAAGCAACGCCAGCTATTGTCAAAGATTTATTGGTCAATTATTATGGCACACCTACACCAATGAATCAAGTAGCCAATATTTCTACTTCTGACGCCCGTTCGCTGGTTATTCAGCCCTGGGAAAAATCAATGCTCGCACCCATAGAACGTTCTATTTTTGAGGCAAATTTAGGGGTGACCCCAATGAATGACGGCGAAGTAGTTCGTTTGTCTTTCCCACCGCTAACAGAAGAACGTCGCCGGGATCTGGTTAAGAAAGCAAAAGCCCTGGGTGAAGAGGCCAAAGTTAGTTCCCGATCTTCCAGGAGAGAAGCCATGGAGGGTATCAAGAAAGCCGTTAAAGATGGTTTTTCAGAAGATGAGGGAAAAAAAAGGGAAGAATCGGTTCAACAATTGACTGATAAACAAATCAAAAAGATTGATGAACTGCTGGATGCAAAGGAAAAAGAAATAATGACCGTTTAAATTTTTATTTCTTGTTTAAAAACTATACTTTTGCAAACATTTTGAATTAATTGAGCATATTGCTTAAAAATAACAGCAATGAAACGTACTTACCAACCATCTAAGCGCAAACGCGTAAATAAACATGGATTCCGTTCCCGTATGAGTTCTAAAAATGGACGCCGGGTTCTTGCTAATCGTCGTGCAAAAGGTCGTCATAAGTTGACCGTTTCTGACGATACACATACTAAATAATCCCTGAAATATTTTTTCTGCCTTTTTCACATTAAGGCTGGAATTAATATGCGTTCAGCTACCTCCTATTGCGCCTTATTTTATTATCACTTTAAGTGATTTTAATAAGGCGCAATATGTTTAATCCTACTGGATTTTATCGCCCCGAAGTTGCCTGTATCTTTTTCTGGCTTCTACAGCATACAAACTGTCCGTAAACTCAATGAATATGCGCTCATAACAGGCACGGGCTTTATCTATATCAATTATTTTACTCTCAAATAATTCTCCTAATGCGAACAACGCATTGTCTATGCGGATTCCTGCCGGATCAGCTGAAATTGTTTTTTCATAAAAACTGATAGCCTCTGCGTATTTCCTTTCTTTCCTGAATATGTTACCTTTTAAATACCAGATATCATCAATCAGGCTATGATCCGGATATTTTATCAGAATTTCATCCAGAACGGTAAAAGCATCCTTAATTTGATTTTGAAAACTTAATAATTCAGCTTTTGCATATAGTTTTAAAGGTTCAGGTGTGGTATCCAGTCCTAAATTATCCATAATGAAAACAGATAAATCCAGGGCATCATTGGAAATAAACTTGGATGTCGAAGCTTTTAATACATCAAATTGCGATTGTGCCCAGGAAAAATCACCCGTATAATATGATAACCGTGCATTTCTGAATCGGGCATCCTGACCTAATAAATCATCCTGAAATGCTTTATCTACCTGAGAGTATAATAAAGTAGCTTCCCATATCTCCCCATTCATAAGTTGATAATCACCCAAATTGAGCTTAGCTGTAGCCTGTATTCTGGGATTTATTCCGGGAAAACCAATCACTTCAGTCAACAGGTCGATAGCCTTTGGTAAATCATTTAAATAATAAGCTTCCAACTCGGCGAGATCGATTAATACGCTGGCTGTGTTTCTGTTTCTACCTAACTCATTAAGGAAAACGGTATATTTGGATTTCAAATCCAGCACATAGCTATTGTTAAGATTTGATTCAGCTATCAGTTTAAATCTTCGGCACCGCAATCCTTCCATTTTGGCTTCCAGATAAAAGCCTGATTGAATACCTTTAGCATCAACGATATAATCATAAGCTTCTATGGCTGTATTATAGTCATTCTCATTTGCTGCCATATTAGCAAATTGAAATAATCGGGTTCCATTTTCTTTTAATTTTCTATCTAAGGCCTTTACCTGTCTAAATGCACCTGCAAAATCTTTTTCCTGTAACAGCAACCAGATGAGCAATTCAGGATAAACAATAGCATCCGGATTAGATTGAATCCGTTCATAAATCTGTTTTTTCAGCTCCTTATAATCTTCTTTCAGTAAATATCGCTGAAAAATCATTTGAATATTATCCATTCTGTCTGCCTGGCTGGAAACCACATTCAAGTATTGATTTATCATTTTTGCACCATCACCCTTCCTTCTGAACAGATCAGCCAGATAGTAGGAAAAAACGAGATTATCATTTAATAAGGTGGCCCCTTTCTCATAGGTTTTTATTGCCCAGTCCAGCTGATTAATATTGGTAAACGTATTTCCGATACGGACGATAAAAAACCGTTCCGGTACCATTCTGTTTATAGCCAGCTGAAATTGTTGGTCAGCTGCGGCCTCATCGTCCAGTTTTTCATAAACCTGGCCCAGGGAAATATTAAAAATTGGATCTGCATTTTTCTTTTTCAATTCCTTAACTAAAACCTTTTCCGCTTCATTATACTTTTTTAGCTGAAACAAACAATCCACATATCTTTCCAGAAAATAAGTATTTCCCTGCGTAGTTTCTGTTAATTTCTTGAACAATACCAGTGCTCTTTCATAATCACCTTCTGCAAAATATTGCTGTGCCAGCTTTTGATCTTGCCCAAAAGAAAAAAATGGAGCTATTAAAGCAAACCATACAATGACCAGAATAAATTTTTGCGGCATAAAAAAGGATTAAACAACTTAAAATAAGAAAACGAAAATGGCGGGAACATGTTTTATAAAAACAAAAATGGTTGTTCCACCTAAGTAAAACAACCATTTTAATTACAATAAAGGGAAATAATTATTGTAATTTAAATCTTACAGGAAGACGGAACTGCACTTTCACCGGTCTGCCACGCTGACGGCCAGGTGTCCATTTAATTCCAGATTCATTCATGGTATTCACCACTCTTGAGGCTTCTTCCCCGCAACCACCGCCTATATCCTTAAGGACAGAAACATCCTTTACAGCGCCGTCTTTATCAACAACGAACTGGATTACAGCGGTACCTTCGATACCATTTTCTCTGGCAATTACCGGATACTTAAGATTTTTGAAAACGAATTCAAATACTTTACGATCTGAACATTTTTTCTTATCCTCTTTTGTTTTCTCAGCGTCACATCCAGGGAAAAGGGGCATATCCTCAACTACCATGAAGATTTCATCGTCTTCTTTTGGTGGTGGGGGTGGAGGAGGCGGTGGAGGTGGTGGAGCTTTCACCACAGGTGCTTCAACAACCTCATTAGCTTCAACCGATTGATCCACGAAATCTGGCTCTTCTTCTTCCAGAACCGTTTCATCGGGAATTTCCTGGATTACTGGTGGCGGAGGGGGAGGCGGAGGCGGAGGGGGTTCAGCCGTGCGGGGGGGTTCCATCTCGATATCTTCTTCAATCATGACGAAATTATCCCCTGTGGCTACCTTCTCAGCATATTCCGTTAGACCCAGAGCCAGAACAGTAATACCAAGCGCTACAACCAAGCCATAGTTGAAAAAAGAACCACTCATCTTGAATACATCCGCTTCAAGAAACTTGGCGCGGTTTGACGAGTTTGCTTTCTCAGCTAACTTGCTGTACTTTTCATTCAATGAACTTTCATTCAACCTGGACATCAAATAACGTGCTGCGAATACAATACCAATAGTAAGTAGTGTAAAAGCCAGGAGCGAATAAAAGACCACTGAGCCTGATACTTCAATAGCCATACTAACAAATTTAAGACGGTAAAAAATTATTTATTACGAAGAATACGCTAAAGATAGATGAACATTTTTAAAAAAAAGGTGTATTCCATAAAAAAAAATTAATTCACCAATTTTTGGTATTCAGCAGCGCTCAAAAGTTCTTCCAGCTCCTCCGGATTTGTCATTTCAATTTTAATAATCCATCCTGATTCATAAGGGTCCTGATTAATCAATGCCGGATTATCTCCATTACCGGCATCAAGGTCTGTATTAAATTCCAATACTTTTCCACTTACGGGCATGAACAAATCAGAGGTTGTTTTAACGGCTTCTACGGTCCCGAAAACGGCATCTTTCTCCAGGGTATCCCCTACTGACTCCACCTCGACATAGACGATATCACCCAATTCACTTTGTGCAAAATCAGTAATGCCTATCATTGCCATATTATCTTCCACACGAATCCATTCATGTTCACGTGTATAATATAAATCATCAGGGTATGCTATCATTTTACTTAGCTTTACGTTTTATGATCAATTACTTTTTTTCAATAAGAACTCCTTTACCCAATCTGTTGTAATGGATTTTGGTCTTTCCAGCGGAAAATTGAGGGCACGTGACCAGCACAAGGCAGATAACACGCCAATGGCTCTGGATACACCAAATAAAACCGTATAAAATCCATGCTCCTTTAGGCCATAATGGACAAGTAAGGCACCGGAATGGGCATCCACATTTGGCCATGGATTTTTAATCTTTCCCAAACTTTCTAAAATAGGCGGCACTACGCGATAAATTTTCCAGACTACGTTTACAATCGGGTCATTGGTTATATTCCGTTGTGCAAACTCCATCTGTGCAATGAACCTAGGATCTGGTTTCCTCAAAACGGCATGCCCGTAACCAGGTATAACCTGACCTGAAGCAATCGTTTTCTTTACATAAGCAATGATTTGATCTTCGCTTGGTTCCTCTGTACCCAACTCTTTAATCATATCCATAATCCAGCCAATAACCTCCTGATTGGCAAGACCATGCAATGGGCCTGCGAGCGCATTCATTCCAGCGGCAAGTGATAAATAGGGATCACTGAGCGTACTGCCAACCAGATGCGTTGTATGAGCTGATGCATTTCCACCTTCATGGTCAGCATGAATGGTCAGATACAAACGCATCAAAGACTTAAAGGTAGGATTTTCAATACCTAATTGATGTGCAAAACTACCTGCCCAATCCTGGTTAGGGTCAGGAAGAATATAATCTCCTCCGTGATAATTACGTCGATAAATGTAAGCGGCAATTTGAGGAACACAGGCTATAAGATTCATCGAATCTTCGTAGGCAGCATCCCAGTATTCATCTTTACGCATGCCTTCATCATAACGTTTCGCAAAAACACTTTCCGTTTGAAGTGCATTTATACCAATTGAAAACTGGGTCATCGCATGGGTCTCTACAGGCAGTGCATCCAATACCCTGAATACATGGTCTGGAACAACAGCTCTTCTTCTCCATTCATCACAAAGCCAGTTAACGGAAGCCCTGTCTGGAATTTCGCCGGTAAGTAATAACCAGAATAAGCCTTCAGGCATGGGTTCCATTCCATTTTCTCCTTTTGGCAATTTTTCGCGTAACGCTGTTATACTGAAGCCCCGAAAACGGATACCCTCAATGGGGTCGAGCAGAGAAGGTTCCCATATCATTGAAATGATTCCTCTTGCCCCGCCATATACCTGACTTAGTGTTACTTCATCTACCTTTTCTTCGCCGTGATTACTCAGGATTGTTTTGATCTCTCCCCGAAGCGCCGCAGCTTTTTCGAAGAATTTTTGTTTCAAGGGATCCATTAAAATACAGTTAGGTTGTTTTTGCGTTAAAAGTACCAAATTCCCCTTACATTTGGGAAATTTATGTAAAATAAACGCACTAAAAAATGGTAGTTATTGGAGATATTCTGGTTAGTGATGAAGTTGTTTCTGAAAAATTTGTCTGTAACCTGAATGCCTGTAAAGGTGCCTGTTGTTGGGAAGGTGATTTTGGCGCCCCCGTTTCCGAAAAAGAGAAACAAATCATGGATGATATTTATCTTTCCATAAAACCTTTTTTAAGTGTTGAAGGTCAGGAAGTCCTTGAAAAGGAGGGAAAATATACTTATTACAAACAGGTTGATGAATGGGGAACCCCTCTGCTTGAAAATGCTGCCTGTGCCTACCTCACCTATAATGACCTGGGAATTGCCCAATGTGGCATTGAAAGAGCCTATCTTGCCGGTGCCACCTCTTTTATAAAACCTATCTCCTGCCATTTGTACCCTATAAGGGTGAAAAGTGAAATAGCCGGTTATGAATGGTTGAATTATGAAAAATGGCATATTTGTAATGCAGCCTGTTCCCTGGGTAAAGAACTTAAAATTCCGGTATTTCAATTTGTTAAAGAGGCGATTATCAGAAAATACGGTGCCCCGTTTTATGAAGAATTATATGCTTATTACCAAACCCACTTTATGAATAAAACGGTCTGAGAGATTACAGATAATCCCTTATTATAGTATTCGTCCGGATGCCCATAATAAGGCATAATAACTTTTTATCCATTCCCCTTTTGTTTTAATGTATTTCATATTTATCTCCAGATTTTTTTGCTCTCTGGTATTTAATAAAAACACAGAACTTTCACCGGCTGCGAATTTTATTTTTTCCGCCTCAAAAAGGAAATTTAACTGTAAAGACTGATTTTGAAGATTTTTAACCTGCTCCTTCAATGTTTCAAATGCACTGTAATATTGTCTGGTTCTGGTAACCCAGTACTGGGTTTTGTCCATTGTTTTATATTCCCATTCCTTTATTTTATGGTCCATCAACTGCAATTTTCCTCTTTCCTTTCTGAATAAAATAGGAATTTGTGCTCTTAATCCCAATTTATAATTATTCTCCAATAAAAAATTATCTGAATGGATATCAAGATCCTGATCGAACCGTCCTCCGGTTGCCAGCGCATTAAACTGTAGGTTCAGTATTGGTTTAAATTGTTCCAGCGCCCATTTTCTCTCCAATTGATATTGGTTTCCTGTTAATCTCAATATCAATAAATCAGGATTCCCAACCATCGTTTTTTGTACCCATGTTTCGGCATCTTCATTTAATGACGGCTCCAATTCACTGGTTGTCAGAGGAAAATAGTTCTCTGGATTCACTGGTTGGTCATTTCGCCATAAATAATTTGCTATCTCCTGAGTTGCCAGTTTATAATCTAAACTTACCTCAAACAAGGACGCTTCCCTGGTTAATAAATTTACATAAACCTCGGTCGTATCAACTACTGGCTTATCACCTGACAGATAACTAAAAACCATATCATTAAGCCTGTTTTTGGCTAAAATTAAAGCTTGATTCTGCACCTGTTTTTGCTGATATGTGACAAGCCATGATAAATATGCTTTTGATGCCTCCAGTAATAAATCATTTTTAACCTGTTCCAGCCCTATTTTCTGAATCCTTACATTCAGCTCTGCTTCTCTTAAAATGAGTCTGAATTCGTCAAAAAAGAGGCCCTGTAATAATGGAATGTCAAGCCCAAGAACTGCCTGACCATTTAATGGTCTAACATCCAAAGGATTTAAAAAATTGCCTGAGGTGAAATCGTAACCAGCTTTAAATTTTGGTCCCCACCGGGAAGGAATACTTAGTTGATTTTCAGAAATGGTAAAATAATTTTTGCCATCAAATTTTTTCCGGTCTGCAGCAAAATTCAATTTAGGGTCAAAATTTCCTTTTGCCATCAGAAATAAATGGTTCGCCTGCAAAACGCGCTGATTACCTTCCTTGACAGCGGGATGGTCAGAAACGACCCAATTTAGAAACTGGTTAATGGTTAGAGGCTCCTGAGATATTCCCTGAATGGTAAAAAAAACAAAAAGTAAAAAAATTAATCTGCTCATTTTAAAGATTTGATAGGCGCCTTACCTTTAATTTTTTCTGCTTTTTCTCCATCGGTACCCGATCCATAAAAATCAGGAGGGAAACCATTTAATTTTCTCCAGATTTCATACCAGAGTGGGACATCACCCAGCAAGGCAATTCCCTGAGCACCTGACCCAGGACGTAATTCTTTGGGCCATTTTTTATTTCTTTCATCTGCCGCAACAATTATTCTATACAATCCATTTTCAGAAATATCATTATCAATAGCTGCAATTTTTCCCTCAAATGTACCAAATGAATTGCCTGGCCAGCCAGAAAATATAATAGCCGGCCAACCGTCGAAAATAAAACGCACCTCCTGATCCCGTTCAATAAGTGGTAAATCCATGGGTCGGATATATAAAGCAACTGCGAGTGGAAAACTGGAAGGCAATATGGTTATGACCGAATCGTTTTCCTTTACAATTTCTCCTAATCCGGGTTTTAAAATTTTAGTTATAAAACAATCTTGTGGCGCTGTAATGAAATAAAACCTATTTCTGATTTCATAATTTGATGCTTCACTTCTCAATTTATCCAGATAGGATTCTGTGTCCATAATAGCTGCGCGTGCTGAGGCAATATCTGCATTGATTTTACTTGTTTTTTGAAAAAAATCATTTATTATGGCTTTTTCCTCTACTTGTAAGTTCACCTTTTCGTTTCTGGAAATATTCAATTTGTTTTCAGCTGCATTCAGTTTTGCAACCAATTCCTGTATTTTGAATTTTTTATCTTCAATCTCAGCCACCGATTTAATTCCCCGCTCATTCAGGGATATCGTTCTGTCCAGCTGAATCCTGGCAATCTGCAAATCAAGTTTAACCCTGTTTAAATCAATACTATCCGCGTCGATTTTCAAGACAGTCTGGTAAATTTTATTCTTAATTTGTTGTTGCTTCAATAAAACCTCGCTTTCTATGGCACGTTGAATATCATTTAAAGACTGAATTTTAGCAAGATATTCCTGAATGCTGCCCTCCTTATTTACCACCCGTGCTTTAGACCGGGAAACTAAATCCGGATCGAAATAATCAGCTTTTACCTCAGATAAGAATAGGATTGTATCTCCCTTTTTTACTCGATCTCCCTCTTTGACATACCATTTTTCAATTCTTCCTGAAATAGTCGCATCAATAGTCTGAGGCCTGTCTGCCGGATTAAGCGGAATAGTTTTCCCATCGGCCTGAATATTCTGAGTCCAGGGCAGAAATAAAAAAGCGATACTGAAACCCACAAATATCCATATCCATACCCGGAAATACAATTTAGCGCTGGATGTCTCTGTCTTTTTCAAGGAAGAAAAAGGATATTTTAAAGTTTCAACGGGCAGTTTATTATTAGAGATGTTAAGCATATCGGCAAATCTTGAAAATCAATAAAATATTTCCTGGAAATAAGCATCCTTCTCCAGTTCTTTGGCATTTCCCTGAGTATGAATAGTTCCCGACTTCATTAAAATAATCCGATCACATTTTTCAGCAATAATAGGGTCATTGGTTGAAATGACTACCGTCTTATCTTTCAGATAATTGAGAATAAAATCGAAAACCTTATGACGTTCCCTGCGATTTAGGAACATAAATTCTCCCTCTGCCAACCATAGTTCAGGATTAAAAATGAGGCTTCTTGCTAAAATAATCTTTGATTTCGTACTTTTCGAAATGTTCCTTCCTTCAGAAACCAGGTGGGTTAAATACCCCTGAGGCAATGATTGAATAATCTCTGTTAAACCAATTGCATTGGCTACCGGCGTGATTTTATCAAAATCAAATTCCTTATTTCCCATGCAAATATTGTCCAGGATTGTTCCTTCCTGAATGTTTTCATCTGCTAAAAAGTGGCCTACCCTGCAACGGATGCCATTTATTTTCAATGAACCAACTGGCATGTCATTAAATAAAAGCTGACCTTTAATATCGGTATATAGATTTGATAAAATGTGCAAAAGCGTTGTTTTACCAGCATTAGCATTTCCAGCCAAACAAATTTTCTCGCCCGCCTTAATTTTAAAATTAATCCTTTGTAAGGAGGGTGTATTATCGGGTCCATAGGAAAAAGATAAATCTCTTCCCTCCAGGGAAATTCCTTTTTGACCGACCGGAAAATAAAGTAAGGCGCCATCTTCCCTCTCCAACGGAAGATCCATGATTTCGCCCATTTTTTGAATTGCGGTAAGCACATCATAAACGCTTTCCATGGTCAGAATCAACTTTTCCACAGAGGCAATCACCAGAATCACTATAATTTCTGCCGCTACAAATTGCCCTATATTAATTTGATTTTCGATAACCAGATAAGCGCCCAAAGTTAACAGGGTGGCTGTCAGGATAGTTTCAAAAATGACAACGGTACTATATTGCGTAATTAGAATTTTAAAATGTGCCTTTCTGTTATCCACGTAATTAGAGGCTAATTTGTCGGTGGTAATCAAAGGATTGGCCCTGTTGGTAGTAATTTTAAAGTCATACATGGATCGCGCTATTTCCTCCAGCCAATGCGCTACTGCATATTTATATTTTGATTCCATCATACTGGTTTTTAAACCAACAGGACCTGTATATCTGAAAATTAAAAAAAGTATGACCAACAGGAGAAAACTAAAAAAAACAAAAAACGGATGATAAAAGGAAATAAGTAGTAATCCAATAAAAATCTGAAAAGAGGCACTCGAAAAATCAATTAAAATCTTTGGAATACCCTTTTGCAGCGTTAGCGTATCAAAAAAACGATTCATCAGTTCAGGCGGATACTTTTGTGTCAGCCCTTCCAGTTTAAACCGTGGAAGCCTGAAACTGAAATCGATAGCTGATCTCAAAAAAATTCGTTGTAAAATAACTTCGACTACAGATAACTGCATAATTTTTAAAAGGCCTGTTAAGGCTACGCCTAAGGTCACCACACCCAATAGAATAAACAAGGCGCTTGATACACTACCCCCGGCAATTAATCCAATAATTGCCTGAATACCAAGTGGTAAACTGAGTGTGATGATTCCAGCAAGGACAGCATATACGTAAACATAAATGATATCTTTGCGATCTAATTCCAACATTCTTAATAATCTGCTAAACGACGCCTCTTTCATGATAGTATTACTATTAAACAAATCGGGAACATATAAACGCGCTATATTGTTTCAATTTAAAATGCCTACCTTAGTAAAAACAATTTTCAAAAAAGGTTGACTTTTGGAACATAAAAAACTACTTCTAGGTTTCAGTGCTTATTTATTGCTGGAACGCGGTTTATCTAAACAGACATTTATACATTACAAACAAGACCTGAATAAATGGTTTCATTTTTTAGAAAACCTAAATCCTCCAATATCATCTGAAATGGCCACCTTAAAGGAATTAGCGGCATTTCTGGGCACTTTGAATGATTTAAATCAATCTCCAGCCTCACAGGCGAGAATTACCTCTGCACTTAAAACCTTTTATTCCTGGTTACTTTTAGAAAAAAAAATAACTGAAAATCCAACGGAACTCATAGACAGCCCTAAAATAAACAGGAAAATACCTGAGGTTATGAGTTACCCTGAAATTGAAAGATTATTTCAATGCATCGATTTAAGTGAACCAACCGGAACCCGAAACAGAGCCATATTAGAAACATTATATGCTTCAGGATTAAGAGTCAGCGAGTTATGCACTTTAAGAATCAGTAATTATTTTCCTGAAGACGGATTTATACGCGTTCTGGGAAAGGGAAGCAAAGAACGGGTAGTTCCCATTGGAGATGATGCCATATCCTATATAAATGATTACGTAAACACCTGGCGCAGACATTTGCCGGATATTTCTAAAAAAGATACGGACATTTTGTTTTTAAACAGACGTGGAAAAAGGCTTTCGAGAATATTTATTTATCAGATGGTTAAAGACCTGGCGGAGAGAGCCGGGCTATCTCCGATGATTAGCCCGCACACTTTCCGTCACTCTTTTGCCACCCACCTACTGGAAGGAGGAGCCGATTTAAAAGCGGTTCAGGACATGCTTGGCCATGAATCTATTCTAACAACAGAGATATACACACATCTGGATAATAACTATTTACGGGAAACCTTACATCTCTTTCATCCAAGAAATAGAAAATCATCCTAAGTTCTTCTTCATTTCAGCAAAAGGCTGGCTATAAATTCTGTTTCCGGTAGCGGCAAACATCGCATTTGCAACCGCGGCAGCTGCAGGAGGCAAAGCAGGTTCACCTAAACCAGTCGGGTCAATTTCATTTTCTACAAATTGAACTTCTACCGGAAATGATTCATTTATTTTAATCATCCTGTAGGCATCGAAGTTATTCTGAAGTGATTTGCCATCTTTGATTTCAATATTACCAAAGAGTGCGTGTCCAAGGCCATCAATGATACCACCGACAATCTGGTTTTCAGCGCCACTTTTATTAACCACGATACCACAATCTGCTGCACAATAGACTTTTTTTATTACTGGTTTGTTATTTTCCATCATCACCTCAGCAATCATTGCAACATAAGAGCTGAATGAAAAATAAGCACTAAAGCCTTTGAAGACACCTTCTTTTTTGGTATCCCATCCGGACATTTGCCGAACCAGTTCGATTGTTTTTTTAAATCGCTGAACATCATAATCGACCTTGCCAACCGGATTTGATGCCGCTTTATTTAACAAATCAAGTCTAAAATCGATAGGATCTTTTTTAAGTGTTACGGCTACTTCATCTAAAAAGCATTGTTCTGCGAAGGCAACAAAATTATGAACAGGGGCACGCCAGGGACCTGTTGTTACATTAGATTCTTTATTATGTCCTTCAATAAGCAGATGTTGAACAGCACCTGCGGGAAAATTATTTTCCCTGGTGGGATTTCCAACATTAAGACCTGCACCTCTCACATGAAAGCCTGATAATTCGCCATTTTTATTAATGGCAGCTTTATAAATGTATTTGCATGCGGGCCTGTAAACACCACCAGCCATATCATCTTCTCTGGTCCACTGCACTTTAACCGGAGCTTTCGCCAGCCGGGAAATTTTCGCTGCTTCTTCCGCAAAATCAGAACTTAGCCTTCTTCCAAAACCACCGCCCATTCTTGTCATTTGTACCGTTACGGCCTCAACGGGTATCCCCAGAACCTCCGCAACGCGGGTTTGAGAACGCTGTGGTGTCTGGGTAGGACCTATTAATTCTGCTGCATTTTCTTTAACATCAGCAAAAAAGTTCATTGGTTCCATAGCATTATGGGGTAGAAAGGGGCAACTAAATGAAGCCTCTATCACCTTTTCTGCCTGTGCGAAACTGGCATCGGCATCGCCATCGGCCCTAAAAGATTTTGCAGGTTTCTGTGTCAGCAGATCAGTGAGCCATTTATCATGTAAAACTGTTGATTCAGCTGGTGTTTTGTGTACCCAGGTAACTTCGAGTGCCTGTCGGCCTTTTAAGGCAGCCCAGGTAGAATCGGCTACCACAGCAATTTTATCATCGAAAGGAAAAACGCCGGTTACACCTGGAACAGCTTTTGCAGCGTCATCCTTTATTTTTTCAGGAATTTGGCCAAAGCCTGGAGGTCTTGCCACAACGGCATATTTCATACCTGGCCTTTTAAAATCGATACCAAAAATCGCTTTACCTGTGAAAATATCTTTGTTATCAACACAAGCTACAGATTTACCCAACAGTTTAAATTCACCTGGTTTTTTTAGAATGACACTGGCAGGCACCTCTTGTTTGACAGCTTCAGAAGCTAATTCTGCATAAGTAGCCTTTTGACCGGCGCCCAAAACCATACTTTTCTCAGTTCGGAGACCTGAGGCTGGAACCTGCCATTTTTGGGCAGCAGCTGCAATCATCATCATCCTGACGGTTGCACCAGCCTGCCGAAGCGTTCCCCAGGAAGCTTTTAAGGAACCACTGCCACCAGCAACCTGGCGTTGATATTTTTTACCGTCCAGCGGTGCTTGTTCCACTTTTACTTTTGACCAGTCGGCATCTAATTCTTCCGCAACAATCATAGGCATAGCCGTCTTAACACCCTGGCCCACCTCAGGATTAGGTGAAAAAATGGTGATAGTACCGTCTGGAGCTATCAGAATAAACGGATTAAAACTAAGGGATTCCAGCGCTGCAGCATTAGCGGCTGCCTTTGAGGAAGAAAACCCTAATAACAAGCCTCCACCAGCTACAGCTGTGACCTTAATAAAGGATCTTCTTGATACTGAAAATGTAGGATTATTCATGATTATCGGGCTTTTTGTGCCGCAATGTGCACGGCTTTTCTGATTCTATTATAAGTTCCGCAACGACAGATATTTCCTGCCAGTGCCATATCAATATCGGCATCGGTAGGAGAGGGATTTTTTTCAAGAAGTGCCACCGTAGTCATAATTTGACCTGCCTGGCAATAACCGCACTGTGGTACATCCACTTCTTGCCAGGCTTGCTGAACCGGGTGATCACCAGATTCACTTAATCCTTCAATCGTCGTTAATTTTTTTCCATCAAAAACAGATACGGGTAAGGAACAGGAACGCATGGGTTCTCCATCGACTAACACCGTACAGGCACCACATTGCCCAATACCACAACCATATTTTGTACCCGTAAGCCCAATCGAATCCCGTAATAACCAAAGTAAAGGCATTTCAGGATCGACGTCCAGTTTGCGCTTCTTACCATTAACAGTTAGTGTAATTGCAGCCATGATAACTTATTTTTCTGTAAATTTAATATTCCTAAGATTGAAAATACAACAAGATGTCTGACAAAACAAACTTTCCGGAAGATATTATTTCCCAGCATGCTCATCAATATACTGAAGCAGCTCTTTTAAAACTTCTTTCTGAACAGATAGAAAATTTAATGGTTCATGACAGGGAACAATTATGGAGCCTTTTTTACAGACTTGATATCACTGATGAATCATTGCGTTCCGTTTTAAATAAAATACCCTTTGAAAATCAGGCTTTTAAATTAGCAGAACTTGTTTTGGAAAGACAGAAAAAGAGAATGGAAACTAAATTAACGTATAAGCAGGATCCAATAGAAGATGAAGAGTGGCGCACCTGGTAATGTACCTTATTTATGATAATCAAGACAAAAGGATATGTTTTCAGAACGGTAAAATATGGTGAGCATCAACTCATTGCCGACATTTTCACGACTTCAAACGGACTGTTATCCTTTATAGTGCCGGGAGCAAGGAAAGCCGGTAATTCTTCCAAAGCTATATTTTTACAAACTTTGTCCTCACTGGAATTGGTTATTGAGGTTCAGGAAGGGAAAAACCTGCAAAAAATAAAGGAGATTAAATTTGACAGGATATACACAAATATCCAGATTGACATCCGAAAAGGAGCCATGATTTTATTCCTGAGCGATGTACTAAGACATAGCGTCAGGGAAAATGCACCTAACAGGGAACTTTTTGACTTTATTGATTTGAATTTGCAATTTTTAGATCAGGCAGACAAGGGCTTTTCAAATTTAAGTCTTTATTTCTTAATTCATCTGACCGCTCATTTAGGCTTTTTTCCCGTGAATGAATGGACAGAAAACAATAATTCTTTAAATCTGAAAGAAGGTTGTTTTGAGCCATTTACGGCATTGTCGGAGTACAGACTGGAGGCTGAACCAAGTAAACTACTGGATCAGATGATAAATATTCCATTACATCAACTGGGACAAATCACCCTGACAAGAGATCAACGAATATATCTGCTTGATAAAATAATCTGGTATTACCGCCATCATCTGGATTATTTTCCAACACTTAAATCTCTGTCCGTTTTGAGAGAAATTTTTTAAAAAAATCTTTTTTCTGAACTCTTTATGCATAAATTTCATTTTAATAAAAAACAATCCAAAGCATGCAAGCATTGAATGACCAGGTGATTGACAGAATCGTTGAAATGGCCTGGGAAGACAGAACCTCCTTTGACGGCATATTCAGACAATTTGGCATAAAGGAAGCGGAAGTCATTGCGATTATGCGTCGGGAAATGCACCCTAATAATTTTAAAAAATGGAGGGCCAGGGTTCAGGGCAGAAATACGAAACATGAAAAACGCCGGGGTGATGAAGTCAACAGATTTCATTCAAAAATGCAGCGAACCATAAGTGGTAACAGAAAATCCAAATAATCAGCCTGAAATATAGATATAACCAAAGGCGGCAAGGGATAAAATGATGCCGTACATAAAAATGGCGTAACAAATTCTCAGGTACTTGTATTTCACCGCCAGTACTTTTCCCAGAAAATATAAGTCTCTGGTCATGGAGTTATAGAGAAATTCATTATCCTGAATCATCTCCATCATCCCTTCCTGAAATTTCTCCATTTCCATATTGAAAAAATTTCCAAAAAAGAGTAGGTTAGCTTTTCTCTCTCTTATATCTTCATCTGTTACTGTTCCGCTTGTTACCTTTGGTCTGGTTGAAAGGATGGCAAAAACAAGCGAAAGCAGGCAAACCGCCAGCAATAAAAAGGTAGGAAAAGCCAGTCTCGGGTTCATTTTTAACTGGGGAAGCAGATTGGATACCACAATAGAAATAATAATGGCTGAGATACTCAGCATAATGTTTGCCTTATTGTCAGCAATAGCACTTAAATTAATATGCGTTCTGTAGGTTGCCCTAAACATGGTTTCAACACCTCTGCTCACTTCCTGTTCTCTGGATTTACTTTTCTTTTTATCCTTTCCTTCTTCGGAAGGTGAAATGGTTGCCTTATATTTTAAAAGAAATTTGATATTTTTCTCCTTACCCTCATCAAATAAAATGCGGGCGGAGGGGGTGTAATAGGTATGGGCAACCATGAAATTCAATTCAGCCTGTACGAACTGATTTTCAGGTTGAAATTGATTTTCAGTCAATAACCACTCCTGCCTTAACCTATTGGATCTATCCCAGTAATTTTCGCTTCCCAAATGACCAAAATCGGCATCACAGATAGCTCCTTCCAGCCAGTCTGTGGGGATATGACTTGATTTTGTAGCTGAAATCAACCGAACTACTTTGTCCATCATTTCGGCAGAAATTTCATTGGAATCTGATGCAAATTGTCTGAAAATCGCTATAGATCTGTCCTCATGTTCTTTTGCTCCTTCAGAGAATCCAGTGTCATGAAACAAGGCTGCCAAAAGCAAGGCCTCCTGGTCTGATACTGTCGGAGACTCAATGGAAATAATCCTTTTTACTGCGGAAATTACATCCTGAACGTGGTTATAATTATGATATAAATAGCCTGGATTTATACGTTCCGAAAAGTATTTTTCGACAAATGCCGAAGCCTTGTCTATTAACATTTGGTTCATCACAACTTTAAAGTTATCTGATAATTGTCCGACAAAATAGGCTACAAAGTTAATGCTATTCTTTTCATTACCGTACATTATGAAAAATTCCAGACTAAATTAAGATATGGCAAATAAAATAGCTTTGATAACAGGTATTACGGGACAGGACGGTTCCTATCTGACTAAATTATTACTTTCAAAGGGATATGAGGTTCACGGCATAAAACGCAAATCTTCATCGATAAATAATTTAAGGATGGATCGAATAAATCAGGTACCGGATTACACCCATCCCCTACTTTTTCTGCATTATGGTGACCTGACAGATACAGGCCTCTTAATGAGGTTAATACAGGATGTCAAGCCTGGTGAAATTTATCATTTAGCTGCTATGAGCGATGTTCAGGCCAGTTTTGAACAGCCTGAATATACAGCTAATGTGAATGGATTAGGGACCTTAAGGATACTGGAAGCCATCAGGATGGCAGGATTTGAGCGGGAAGTAAGATTTTATCAGGCTTCTACCTCAGAACTTTTTGGAAATTCCAGTGAATCCCCACAATCTGAAACAACTCCTTTTTTACCTGCATCTCCTTATGCTGTCTCAAAACTGTTTGCCTATTGGATGACAACAAATTATAGAAATGCTTATGGCCTGTTTGCCTGTAATGGTATCCTTTTTAATCATGAAAGTCCGCACAGAGGAGAATGTTTTGTGTCCAGAAAAATCTCCTTATCTGTAGCAAAAATAGCTTTAGGACTTCAGGAAACACTGTATTTAGGCAATTTAGATGCACAAAGAGACTGGGGACATGCCGAAGATTATGTAGAAGCGATGTGGCTTATCCTGCAACAAAAAAAGGCAGATGATTATGTGATTGCCACAGGAATTTCAACCACTGTTCGAGAATTTGTCCAAAAATCATTTAGCATCATTGGCGTTTACCTTTATTTCGAAGGGTCTGGTATCGAAGAAAAAGCGTATTGCCTGTTTTCAGAAAACAGCGATTTTCAAATTCGGAAACACCAGTTACTCCTTGCTGTAGATCCCCGATTTTTTAGACCTACCGATGTGGAATGGTTAACCGGGGATGCTGGAAAAGCCACCCAACTGCTGAACTGGGCACCTAAAAAATCCATCGATGTCCTAATCAGGGAAATGGTAGAAGCGGATCTGAATCTAATTCAAAATCAACAGAAATGGACCTTTTAAAAAAATCAAATATGCACCTCAAATCAAAGATATATATTGCAGGACATACTGGTTTAGTAGGTTCTGCTATTGTCAGATTGCTCTTAAAAATGGGTTATCAACATCTTATTATTCGAACATCCCAACAACTGGATTGCAGAAATCAACAGGCAGTGAACCATTTTTTTGAAAAAGAAAAACCATCATATGTATTTATTGCAGCAGCAAAAGTAGGTGGCATTCAGGCTAATCTAACCTTCAAATCAACTTTTATTTATGATAATCTACAAATACAAAACAATCTGATTCATGCCGCTTTTACGTATCGGGTTAAAAAGCTTATGTTTCTGGGATCGAGTTGTATATACCCCAGAATGGCTGCGCAACCGATAAAAGAATCGGCCTTACTGAATGGTGCCCTGGAACCCAGTAATGCGTATTATGCCATAGCTAAAATAGCAGGCATAAAACTTTGCCAGGCATATAAAATGGATTTTGGATGTAACTTCATTTCTGTCATGCCGCCTAATCTGTATGGGCCCAATGACCATTACGACCTGGAAACCTGCCATGTTTTACCTGCCATAATTCGCAAGATACACGAGGCAAAAAAACTTAGAAAATCCAGCCTGTCACTTTGGGGAAGCGGAAAGCCAAGAAGAGAATTTCTTCATGTCGATGATCTTTCGAGCGCATTAATCACCCTGATGTCAGAATATGATGATATATCACCCATAAATATTGGTGCCAATACGGATCTATCCATTCGACAGCTTGCCAATCTTGTCAAAAAAATCATTGGATACCGTGGAAATATCCAATTTGATTTAACTAAAGCAGACGGAACACCCCGCAAATTATTGGATTCAGGTAAAGCAATAAGGTTAATCAACTGGAAACCATCCATTTCATTGGAAAACGGAATCAGAGCATTATATGCAAATCTGGATAAAGAGGAATGGTTTTAGTGAAGATTACAGAAAAAAAGTTATATCTGCCTGTCTGTCAGGATTTTGGTTTATTTTGTTCACCCGTAAAAGGCTGATTAAAATATCCTTGACCAAAAGCTTGAAATAAAGCATTTGCAACGACTCCGAAGACAGGAGGGAATGGAAATACACCAAAAAGATAAAACTATCTTTCCCACCTCATGGCTGAAGTACGAGTACCCCATCGTCAAAAACAGCTCCCAGGTATATTTTTCCTTTGTAGGGTGCTGCCACGGAAGACCCTGACAACGGATTTCCGTCATTCAGATATACCTGAGTTACTACTTCCTTTTGATCTTTTGGAAAACTAATTTTCAACACCTCTGAAGGAGACCTTTTATTGGCATCTTTGGCATGCCCGAGAAAAGCGAGCATTTTTGTGTGGGCACCAACCCATAAATTTCCATCTGAATCCCATTCCAGATTATCCACCCCTGTATTACACTTTATTTTTCCTGTAGCCGAAAAGGGTTCTCTGTTATAAGATAAAATGGAACCGTCTGTACAAGCAGCTACATAAATTTTACTTCCATCAGGACTTAAAGTAATTCCGTTGGCATAGCGAATACCCTTTTCCAGAATGGATGTTTTTTGTCCATCATAAAAACATAATTGTCCTGTACCAATAACAAGAAAGTCCTTCCAACTGGAAACACCCCCATGGCTATCGTGGTCATTGGTAAAATAAAAAGCATTTTTACTTACGGCCACCAAATCATTTGGACTAACAAAATGAGTATCTGAAACAGATGTAACATGAATCAGGGCAGTATCTTTGAATTGAAAAACCTCCACTGTATTTTCCTTTACCCGATGATTAATAACAAAAAGCCATCGGGTATTGTCTGCATTATCGTGAAAAAAGGAAATACCATGGGGATGAAAATCGTCTAATTCAACATCTGAAGTTAATTCCAGCGGTTTGGGGTCCTCCTCGGAAAGATTTAACAAGTAAATGGCCCCTTTTTTCGGCTTCCCTGCAACCGTGCTTCTCCTGTCGTCAGAAGAAACAAATGCAAAACCTGTAAGCTGATCAATAGTAATATCCTCAGCACCAATCATCCCACTGATATGTTTTGTTTCAGGACGACCAATGGTAAGAGCATTTTTAAATGCACCTGCATAATAAAGAGTTCTTCCTACAACGAGCAATATTATTACGAATGCAGACAAAGCTATTTTTTTCCAGTTCATATACTTATCCTTTTATTTAAAGATAAGTATAATCCATTGAAATTAATCCTCCACTATAGCATTTATCCTAAAATTCGCATATTTACCTGGCGCGGTAAGTGCATTGATCACTTTGAATGATAAATCGACAGAAGGAAGAATTTCCAGGGTTTTCAACTGAATTTTTGTAATGGAACGGGGTTCCAGGGTAATTAATCCGGAATGTTGATGGAAATTCAATTTGCCTTCATTCAACAATAAAAAGGGAGTGTCTGAATTATTTTTGAGTGAAATTTCAAGGATGGAAGAAGTCCCGATATAAGAGGTCTTTTGAATAGTAATAGCGGCATTTAGCATTGGCGTCATCCATTCTTCCCTACCGATGAGGGTATGATTGAAATAGGCCAGTGTTCTTCTGGCAAATAAGGCTTCCCGAATACTTTCTTCTGTTTTTTCTTTGGCGAAAACAATAGTAAAAGGTCTGTGGCCACCCTCAGCAATATTAAACTGCCAATCTACCAGGCCGTGTATATCAGAAGTCCCCATAATGGTCAGATTATTATCGAGTGCTATTTGAAGTGCCTCATCAGAATAGGTGACATCATTTACTACTTCAATACCATGTAACAGGTTTTCCTTTATCAGTTGTTTATGCATATCGGTCATACGGGCAATCCCGTCTTTTCTTTGGGCAGTCCAGTTCGGATGATTCCAGAAAGTAAAAGCACCCTGATTTTTTGCTTCTTTAAAAACGGTAAAAGCATCTTCCTGTAATAATTTGTTAGCATCTTTTATAAAAATGGCATTATTGTGTCCCGGAGGCATTCCCCTGGTAATCTCTGCTCCTTTTACAACCAGTAATTCATAAGGCTTTGCTATTTTTGAAGCAATTTCGAAGGATTTATTTCTGTCAGGATTTGGAATATCATCCTTATGAGGCTGATATTCTAGGTGTTCGGTCAGGGAAACTGCATCGAGGCTATCCTTTAATGCTTCCTGCACTCTGATATCCGGCCATACACTTCCGTCGGAAAAAACGGAATGAATATGAAAATCACAGGATAGGGCTAAATACCCCGGTATGGCTGGAAATTTAGCTACCCTGCCATGCTGGTGACTGGATTGACCCATTGACAATACGGGCAATAAACCCAATATTGAGAATATAAAATATTTCATACACTGCCTTTTGTTTCAAAAATCGATGAAATCTACTTAAAAAATAGAAAAAGAAGATTTATTAATATAGAATTAGCGTAATCTAAACACAGGGTTAAAATTCCTCTTCCCTATCAGCTTTAAGGAGCTTTAGATTTTTATCAAACATCCTTCTAAGGTAAGCGGAATCTGATTCGAATAAAAATTTTCGCGACAATTCAATCGGAAATTCAGGATCATTTGCAAAATTCATCTCCCCATTTTTTTTTAGAATAGCCTGATAAACGGCTCTGAAAATAGCTGGATTATTTACTATTTCAGGATCAGATTCAGCTGAAAAACCGCCCGTTTCCAGAAATGGAGGACAATCGGGAGTTGTTTCTGACGAATCAATTTCAAGATAAAAATCTCCCTGAATATATTTCCTTAATCCCGGACTCTGAGCGACTCTGTGATAAAATGAACCAAAAATTGGCAAAGCAGTTGCAGCCCCCTGTCCTGATGCGGTGCTTCTGAAATGAATGGCAGGTAAGGAAGCGCCTACCCAGACACCAGTAACTAAATTGGGAGAGGCGCCCATAAACCAGCCATCGGAATTATGCTGGGTAGTTCCTGTTTTTCCAGCCAGTGCCATTCTCAATCCAAAAGTATTTCTCAAGCGGGCTCCGGTACCCTCATTTACGGCACTTTTAAGCATGGGTATTAAAGTGGCAGCCGTAAATGGTTCCATAACCTGCTCACTTCTCTGCCGGGGTGCCGAGTAAATAACTTCACCGTCTTTTGTTTCTATCCGCAACAGATAATGTGGTGAAGGTTTAACTCCTTTATTGACGATGGTTGCATACACCTGGGTCATTTCATACAACGATACTTCAGCAGACCCCAGTGCAATGGATGGCGCCTTAGGAATACTGGAAGTAATACCAAGTGCCCTGCCCATTTCCCTAACTTCCTCTATGCCAGTTGCCAACAGGACCTGAACAGCGATGGTATTGATTGATTTTGCCAGAGCACCGCCCATGGTATAAAAGCCACCATACTGGTTATCTGCATTTCCTGGTTTCCAGTCCTCATAATCAGGATAACTAATCTGTTCATTTGGGTAATAGGTACAAGGATTTAGCCCTTCCTGAATAGCGGCAGCATAAACAATGGGTTTAAAAACAGAACCAACCTGCCTGTTGGCATGAACATGATCATATTGGTTATAACCAAAATGATTTCCGCCAATCCATGCTCTGACTGCGCCACTTTTTGGATCCATTGAAAGTAAGGCAGCCTGCAGCATCTGCAGGGAAATCTTCAGCGAATCTAAGGGTGAAATAATTTTTTGTACAGACTGTAATTCATTCCAGGCAAACATTTGCATGGGTACAGGTTTATTAAAATTTTCCTCAATCTGTGTCTGGGTTGCGCCTTCTAGAACGAGTTGTTTATATCTATCGGTTTGCATTACCATTTTCCATAAAAAGGCATCATTACCCCAGGGCTTGCCATTGCGCCACTCCCTGAAAAAATTAGCCTGAATCTGAGGCATTTGTTCCCTGACTGCTTGTTCTGAAAACAATTGAAGATAATAATCGAGCGTTGTATAAATTCTTAACCCATCGGTGTACAAATCATAATATTCTCCGTCAGGTTTTTTAATATTCCCTACTATTTTTTCAAGTTCAGGTCTTATATATTCCCTGAAATAAGAAGCAAGGCCCGCATTTCTTCCCTGAGGATTATATCTGAGATTCAGGGATGTTCTGCTTAATTTCTGGTATGCGGTTTCCGTCAAATAATTATATTTAACCATTTGTGAGAGCACTGTATTTCGTCGGTTGAGTGCTCTTTCGGGGTGATTTACCGGATTATACAGACTTGGACCTTTGAGCATACCAACCAACAAAGCAGCCTCAGCAATACTCAGTTGGGCGGGTTTTTTTCCATAAAAAGTTTGTGATGCTACATTAATACCATAAACAGTACCTCCAAAAGGGACAGTATTGAGATATAAATTAAGGAGTTCTTCCTTGGTGTAAATTTTTTCAAGTCGCTGTGCAGTAATCATTTCTCTGAACTTATTAACAGGCATACTGGCCAGCCAATAGGATTTTCGTGGAAATAAATTTTTTGCAAGTTGTTGACTTAAGGTACTACCTCCACCTGATGATTCGTCCATGAGGAGTATAGATTTGAATAACACCCTGAAAAGAGCCCTGATGTCAATACCTTTATGCTCAAAAAAGCGGGTATCTTCTGTAGCCAGCAAAGCATGAATCAGGAAAGGGGGAATTTCCGAAAACTGAACATCCACCCTATTTTCCACATAATATCTTCCCAGTACCTTTCCATCTATGCTGATGAGTTCAGAGGAATTGGCCTGTTTAATACTTTTCAACTCCGAATAATCAGGAATGGGGCCAAAAATGCCAAGATAAATTAAGGAAATAAAAATGATTAAACCTGCGCATCCCCAGATTGCGGACCGGAAAGCCCATTTTTTAAATTCCTCTTTACTCTCGGGAATATTTTTACCTTTCAATGCCATGTATCAAAAAGAAGATTAAAATAAAAAACGAAGGTAACGATTCTAATTGAACCTAACTATTAAATGACCCAAACTGAATAACAAATAAAATCGGGGAAATGGACAGATAACCACTTCCCCGAAGAACCTGATTGCCTATTTAATGCAAATATCAAGATGGTATTGAAATCATCACAAAGCCTACATCATATCATCATAACCACCTCCCATTGGTGGAGCAGGTGCTTTCTTTTCAGGCTTTTCTGTAATAGCGCAGGCAGTGGTCAGAACCATACCAGCGATAGAAGCGGCATTTTCAAGGGCGATTCTGCCTACTTTAACCGGATCGATGACACCAGCAACTTTAAGATCCTCATAAACATCGGTACGGGCATTATAGCCAACATCATTTTTGTTATTTATTACTTTTTCAAGTACTACGGAAGGTTCAGCACCTGCATTGGCGGCAATATTACGCAGAGGGCTTTCCAGCGCTTTACGAACTATGTCAATGCCAATGGTTTCATCTTCATTGATGCCTTTTAGATTGTTTAACGCCTTAATAGCTCTGACAAAACTTACACCACCTCCCACAACTATACCTTCATCGACAGCCGCCCGGGTAGCATGAAGGGCATCATCTACTCTATCCTTTTTTTCTTTCATTTCAACCTCGGTTGGTGCACCTACATGAAGTACTGCAACACCACCAGCCAGTTTTGCCAGGCGCTCCTGTAATTTCTCCCTGTCGTAATCGGAAGTTGTATTTTCAATTTGTTGTTTAATTTGCTGGATACGGGCTTTAATTTGTTCTTTATCCCCTTTTCCCTGAACAATGGTGGTATTATCCTTATCGATATTAATTTTCTCCGCTGTTCCAAGCATTTCCAGGGTCGTATTTTCAAGGGTAAAGCCCTTTTCATCACTAATTACAGTGGCTCCAGTTAGAATGGCAATATCTTCGAGCATTGCCTTCCTGCGGTCTCCAAAACCGGGTGCCTTTACGGCAACTACGTTTAATACAGATCTTAACCTATTGACAACCAATGTGCTTAATGCTGATCCATCCACATCTTCCGCGATAATCATCAATGGACGACTTGCTTTTGAAGCCCCTTCCAGAACGGGTAATAATTCCTTAATATTGGATATTTTCTTATCTGTGACCAGGATATAAGGGTGATCATATTCCGTAATCATTTTTTCGGAATTGGTCACAAAATAAGGAGACAGATATCCACGGTCAAATTGCATTCCACTAACTTCATCGATGTAGGTTTCTGTTCCTTTAGACTCCTCAATGGTAATGACCCCGTCTTTTGAAACACGGCGCATGGCATCTGCGATTAACTCCCCAATACTTTCATCATTATTGGCAGAAATAGTAGCCACCTGTTTTATTTTGTTAAAATCATCTTTAACCTGTTCCGCCTGATTCCTTAAAAATGCCACCACCTCTTTTGATGCCTTATCGATACCTCTTTTAAGATCCATGGCATTGGCACCGGCGGTGAGATTTTTGAGACCGGCATTGATCATGGCCTGGGCAAGAACGGTTGCGGTGGTGGTACCGTCACCTGCGGCATCTGCTGTTTTGGAGGCAGCCACTTTTAACAATTGGACACCCATATTTTCCAAAGTATCCTCCAGTTCAATTTCTTTTGCTACGGAAACGCCATCTTTCGTAATATGAGGCGAACCAAATTTCTTCTCCAGGACTACATTTCTACCTTTTGGTCCCAGGGTAACTTTGACAGCATCTGCCAATTTGTCAATTCCCCGCTTTAATTTTTCTTGCGCGGCACTGTGAAAAAAAATCTCTTTACCAGCCATTTTTTAAAATAGTTAAATAATTATAAAATAACCAACACATCATCTTCTCTCATAATGAGATAATCTTCGCCATTTAATTCAATTTGCTGACCGGCATATTTGCCATACATGACGGTATCACCCACCTTAACATGCATCAGATTACCGTCTTTTCCAGGTCCGGTCGCAATAACTTCACCTCTTTGGGGTTTTTCTTTGGCTGTATCAGGAATAATGATTCCACCCAGCGTCTTCTCCTCAGCCGGAGCGGGTTTGATTACAGTTCTGTCACCGATTGGTTTTAAATTTAATTTGCCCATAGAGAATGAATTAAAAGATTTAACGGAAAGAGCTTATCAAGTCAAATGCCAAACGAATAAATTCCCTTGTTTTTTTGTCAAAATGTCAGGTTCGACTATTTATTCAGCTGCCATACCCAATATTAGGTACTTTTTATTAGCCTTTAAATTCCTAAATTTTAGTGCATCTTATGATTGCTTTATATTTTAAAATCCAGCTATATTTGCATTTATTAAGATTAAGTCTAAATAAATTAACAAGCATGAAAGTTATTTTAATCTTTATTTTGTTTCCTCTCTCCATGTCTTTTTTTAACGAGACAGAGGCACAGGATACTATTAAAAATCAGGAACTTGAAACCATTGTTATTGTTGGAGATAAATCCAAATCTATACCCGGCTCAGGTCAATATTTAAATAGCCTAACCATTGAAAAACTGAATCAACCCAACATCAACAATGTGTTGAGGAATATTCCGGGAATTAATATCAGGGATGAAGAGGGATTTGGATTAAGGCCAAATATTGGGTTAAGAGGGACCCAGGTAAACAGAAGCGCTAAAATCACCTTAATGGAGGATGGGATTTTAATAGCTCCTGCGCCTTATGCAGATCCTTCTGCCTATTATTTTCCTACTTTTGCCAGGATGGCAGGTGTTGAAGTCCTTAAAGGAAGTAGTCAGATAAAATATGGTCCATACACCATTGGGGGTGCCATTAATTTACTTTCCACCTTTATACCCCATGCATTTGAAGGCTTAGCTCAGCTTTCGTACGGCAGTTTTGGAACAAATCAGCAAAGAATCTGGATAGGAGATTCAAGGAAACATATTGATTATGTTATTGAATTAAACCGAATAGCCTCCAGTGGCTTCAAACAGTTGGATAATGGTGGTAATACAGGCTTTGAAAGGAGAGACATCATGGGAAAAATAAGATGGCATGCTGATGAACAGGCTAAAATTTTCCAATCGGTAACCTTAAAATTTGTAAATAGTAATGAAGATGGCGATGAGAGCTATCTCGGCTTAACCTTTAATGATTTTAAGGCCAACCCGGTGAGAAGATATGCAGCTACTCAAAAGGATCAGTTAGATATGTTTCATAATCATTTGTCTTTAAGTCACACCATTTTACCGGCCAAAGGTCTGAAAATCCATTCCACTGCTTATTATTCAAATACTTACAGAGATTGGGCGAGAGTAAACACCATTGCCGGGCAATCCCTGACAAACATTTTACAAAATCCATTAACTTTTGCCACTGCCTATCAGGTGATGACTGGAAATAAAAATGGGAATTTAGATTTTCAAAGTGGTGCAAGGACATTTTTTTCAAAGGGAATTCAAACAGACCTGAATTACTTGTTCAATACAAAGGACTTTACTCATAAAATTCAAATCGGTATCAGATATCATCTCGACGAGGCAGACCGCTTTTCCACCCGTTCCGTCTATGCTATGACGAATGGTGTTATGGTGTTAACGGCAGCCGGAATAAAGGGAAATCAGGAGAATCAACTTAGAAATAGTAAGAGTTTAGCCTCATTCATTAATTACGATATTCATATTAATAAATTAAAAGTGAGCACTGGCATACGTTATGAGCATATTCGCTTCGACTTCCAAAATTTTGGAAATGCAGATAATGCCAGATTGGGAAGCCTCCTAAGGGCTGCGGAGAATCAGCTGGCCGTTTTTCTTCCTGGCATCGGATTTACCTATCGGGTTAATGAGAACATGAATATGCTGGCAGGTATCCACAGAGGATTTTCACCCCCTGGTATGCCTTCTGTTTCAACGGCCGCCATACAGGCAAAAATGGAAACGTCCACCAATTATGAACTGGGATATCAATTTGAAAAAAAGGGATTTAATACAAAAGTAGTTGGGTTTTTAAATCAATATGATAACATACTGGGTTCTGATCATATTTCAGGGGGAGGTGCCGGAACAGGTGATATGTTTAATGCTGGAAATGCAACCATAGGAGGCTTAGAGTTTAGTGTAGCCTTTGATATACTTCAAACTTTCAGTTCTGACGTAAAACAATTAAAAATACCCATCCAGTTTGCTTACACCTATACTGATGCCAGGTTTAAAGAAACCTTTTCCAATGGTGGTGGGGATTGGGGATCAGGAACCATTTACAAAGGAGATATAATGCCCTTTACAACACCTCATTTATTGACAGCAGGTATTTCTTTGGAAAATAAGAAATTCGACCTGACACTCACCAGTCAATATACGGGTAAGACCAGGGTAAAACCTGGACAAGGCACTTTAATTTTTCCAGCTATCGATATCAACGATAGCGATGTAAATGCATTACATCATTTTCTGATAACAGATGTTTCCGCAAATTATAAACTCACTCATACATTTGTTTTATTTGCTACTGTCAATAATTTGGGAAATAGCAAGGCAATTATTGCTAATTTACCCCAGGGATACCGGCCTAATATTCCCCGTAGTTTTAATACAGGCCTGAAAATGAGATTTTAATTTATAATTTTCAAAAGATGGCAAAAAAAGGTATTTTTGTAACATGTGGGGGTTTACAGGTCTTTCCTTTGCCCTAAAAAAGACACCTCACATTCAACTTATTTTACCTTGTATTCCTGACAAATGAATAACCTTAAGTTTGCCGCTCTCCTTTCGTACCTCATTTTTAATATTTTAAGTTGCCATCCCAGGTATCCCGGGGTTTTTGAAAATGCGGTCCGGTATCAAATCAATGACTCTATTCCTGAGGATAAACAATTGCTGGCTTTGATTGCCCCATATACAGAAAAGCTCAATGCTACCATGTTATCTGGATTAGCTCCGCTTTCAGGGGAACTAACTTTAGGAAAACCTGAGTCAACGCTTGGAAACTGGATTACTGATATTTTACATCGTTATATCACCGAGACAAAAGGTATAAAATGTGATTTCACGATAAGTAATTACGGTGGTATTCGGAGTAATTTTATCAAACAAGACAGTCTTCGCGTGGGTATGATTTTTGAACTACTCCCGTTTGATAATGAACTTGTAGTATTAGACTTAAAAGGAAGCGATATTGAGGCTTTAGTCAGGTACATGTCAAAAAGCGGATTTTGGCCGGTAAGTAAAGGACTTCAGGTTCTTCAGACAGATAATAAGATAGCATGGATAAAAATTCAGGGACAAGTGCTGGTACCTGAACAAATTTATAAAGTACAAATGCCCGATTATGTAGCCAATGGAGGAGATGGAACGGCTTTTCTGGCCATAGCCCCAAGGGAAAAAACGGGTATGTTCATGAGGGAAGCCGTCATTGAACAACTGCGTATTGAAACAAAAAAAGGGATTATTCAACAGGGAATGCTTGATGAAAGAATTCTGATAAGAAACAATTAACATGAAAAGAAGAAATTTTATTAAATATACCGGGGCAGGACTCATTGTGTCGACAACGAATCCCGCATGGGCTTTCCGATCTCTTAAACCGGAAAGCAAAAAATTGACTATCCTGCATACTAACGATTTTCATAGTAGAATTGACCCATTTCCACCAGGCAGTGGTCGTAATTCTTTGCAAGGCGGTGTTGCCAGAAAATCGACATTAATTCAACAAATCCGGGAAAAAGAGGCAAATTTATTATTATTCGATTCCGGAGATGTTTTTCAAGGTACGCCTTATTTTAATTTTTTTGCAGGTCAGCTGGAAATGCAGATAATGGCTTTACTTAAATATGATGCCCTGACAATTGGTAATCATGATTTTGATGGAGGTATTGAAAATCT
>Ga0169931_10001018_pt1 | contig 46291 bp, 41 predicted proteins | sample Kivu_15m_20L_FD_129675 | JGI IMG/M metagenome (GOLD analysis project Ga0169931, IMG submission 129675) | Freshwater microbial communities from Lake Kivu, Western Province, Rwanda to study Microbial Dark Matter (Phase II) - Kivu_15m_20L... | ecosystem: Environmental > Aquatic > Freshwater > Lake... | reverse complement strand
GCCCTCACCCCCAGCCCCTCTCCCAAAGGGCGAGGGGAGCCGGAACAGACTTCAAAGTCCCTCTCCCTGGGAGAGGGATTTAGGGTGAGGGTAAACTCCGGGTTTCAAGCTAGACGAGGTTTAAACGAAATTTTGAGGGTTTTGATTTAACACCTTATTTCTACCCGAAATCTCGTCAAGGCCATGAAAATCGCAAGATGATCAGCATTTCTTACATGGCCTGTATTTCTAGGGCAGATTTCATGCATATACCTGCGGCTTTTGCCTTTAAACCTGCCCGTGAACAGTACCTGAACCTTGTGAAGGAGTATTTTCTCTAATGAGCCTTTCAGACATTGGCAACTTGATGTGCCTACCCTTCGATGAAATTGAGCCTGGCCAGCCCACCGAGGCCCACGAATATCTCATTCAATTTGCCGCCAATCAGTTGGGGCCAGAGGGCCGCAACTGGGTACCGCTGGTGGTTAAAGAAACTGGCCCCGACCAGTACCAAGTGATCGGCAACGCCTTTATCTATGCTGTCGCCGCCGAGGCTGGGCTAGACGAAGTCTGGTGCATTATTGCCGACGATGCTCCCGAAACCGTGGCCATTACCCAGGCTCTAGCCCAAGAAATCGCGCCCAAGACCAACCTCTCCACCGCCAGTCGCGACGAGATTTCTGCCGCGATCGATTACCTGCTAGGCCAGCCTGGTACCCCCCTCAAGGGCCTGAGGCAGGCTTCGCTACTCGCTCGCCTAGACGAAGCCCCTCGCCAGTATTGGAAAACCCTGCAGCCGATCACCAAGCTAGGCTGCGGTGTCACGGGGGGCAAAAAACTCAAAGCCCTGGAGCAGGTTTTTTACTTGACCCCAGAGCCGATGCCTGAAGTAATTAAAGATCGCACCCTGCTAGAGTCGCTCACCACAGCCCAGCTCAAAGCCATGGCCAAAAAACGCGACATTGAAGGCCTCTCAAAACTCAAAAAAGCTGACTTGGTCAATCTTTTGGCCGCATAATCCGGCACTCTGGAAATGGCTATGGCAGCGCTATAGCCTTCTACATAAATAGGCTTAACGACACCTTGAAACGGTCAGCCAAAATCTTGGCTTGAGCCTTACTCAGGGTGCGCTTGCCGTTAACAATTTCTGACACCACCCCGCTGGAGCCAATAATCCCAACTAAATCAGCCTGACGGGTACCGCTGGCGGCCATGATATGGTTCAGTACGTCTACAGGCGATACGTCCTGGATGGGGTAGCGTTCAGTTTCGTAGACTTCAACCAGCATGACTAGCAGCTTATACAGGGCAGTTTGTTCTGGGGTTCGGTTTTGGTTAAAGGTTAGCGCTTCAACCGTCGCCAGAGTTTGTTCATACTCTGCCTCAGTTTCAATTATTTTTGGCATCTATAGCCATTCTCACTCGTATGAAGGACAGGTCAGTTGCTCAAGTCTATTAATTTCAGTAGACTCTTCAATTGATGTGTGGCTTACTCGTCCAGGAACCGCTATAGAAAAATACATTTTATCTTTGTTCAAGAACGCGAAACCCTTATCAGTCGGAATGCTCTTTAGCTTTTCAAACAAACTCTGGCTCTTCCGGCCTGACTATGCGGGGTTAAGACCCAGGAAGGCTAAAATCCTTTCATGCCAATGGTTATAAGCCTTAGTCCCATAAAAGGAACTTTGAAGACTTAATTTCGGCTAGAAGCCTTGTATAGCAACGATTTCAGGTCATCGTAGAGCAATTAAGCATATTTAAGCCCGAAGAGCCCAAACTCTTAGATAGGACGCTTTACTTATCCCAGAGAAATAGTCAAAGAAACGCCACTTAAATGTTCATTTGGATAGGTCTGCATGTAAATCTGGACAAGCTTTTTATAAGCTTCTTGATACCGAAAAGCTGCCTCCAACTGTAGCCATGAAGGTGTTTTTCTGAATTGAATTCCCGCTTCTTTTGCAGCCTTTCGACAGCCATTAAATGATCCATATCGCTTAATCAGTTCGTTCTTGTTTATATCGTTGACAACGGGTAAGGTCGCCGACGCTAATTGAACAGGCAAGGTTGAGCTTTGATGTAATTCATCAACAGCAATCTGAGCTACCGTATAAATTGCCGCTGCATTTTCGAGATCCTTTGCTTGGTTTTCTTTTAGCTGTTCAAGCAACTGCGTAACACGCTGTTTACCCATAATGATTAGCGATCCAATAAGGAACGACCAATAGAGGCCTGGTCAGTATACATTTGAGGGCGATCGCGTCGATCTTCTTCCTCATCTACAACGTCGACTGTTTCTGGTTGTGAAGACGATGGCAATGGTGGCCTATCTTCAGGCCTTTCGCTATTCCACCAGGTTACTACAACTTTTACAGCCCTGAGAAAACGGAAGAAGCGATGGGGTAGAGCAATAAAACTCCATTGAGTTTGCTCAACTTCGACATCAGCAATATCGCCGAAGGCTATGGATAGCTCATCCAAATGCGTAGCCATTGTCGCCATCTCGTCTTCTAACGACTGAATAATGCTCTGGCTGTCTTGGGAGACTAACTGTTTTTCTCTAGCCAACTGATTTATTGCTATCTGTAATCGTCCTATATCTTGCTTCAATAAGTTGGTCTTAATTTTGTGTTCTTCGTTTCGGCGTGCCAATTGCGATCGACTGCGATTGGTAAAGATCAGACAGTCTCGCATTTCTTGATAAAGAGCATCAGCTTCTGCTGGCTCCAAGGGCTGAATCGTCTTGGGGAAATCGGTAGCTGACCGAAAACGATCGTGGGCAGAGTTTGATTGAGCCATGCTTACAAATCGAGCGTTAGGGATAGGTTCATGGTGTCATATAGAGCCCAATAGCAAATCTTTGCGAACTGATTCAGCCTAAGATTTGACACAAGCTTTACAATTTTACCGTATTATTTTTATCAGCAAAGCTTCTTTGGCTAAGGCAAGCACTGTTGGCCATCTCCGGTAAACGCTAGCGGGTACTCCGGGCTGAGGGGATAACCGACTGGCCCGGCCTTAAAGCCGTAGCCTCGAACGATCTGGTAGGTTTGCAGCACCCGGCCCAGGCGTCGCACCTCAACGGTTTCTGGCGGATCTACCCGGTCAAACATCGCCAGATGGGTGGGGCAAATGGGGTGCCAGGTTTCGCCCAACAGCACGGCATCGCGGCCCTCCAGCGTGGGGGCATCGTACCAAAAGTCAAACTGGTCAAGGCGGCCTGAGATCGCCAGCACCTGGGGGTTGTCGAGGGTGTAGGCCAGGGCCGAGGCCGAGCGGTAGTCGGTGGTCAGCAGCAACGGATCGTCCAACCCTTCAGCCTGGGCGGTCACAGCTTGGGCGATCTGGGGCCAGCCAAAGAGGGCCGCGCCATCGGGGTCAACCGCGCCAAAGAACGCCCCCAGGGGCATGACGGTGTAGTAGATCACCAGGGCCGCCGCCGCAAAGAGGCCCAGCCCTTGGGCGATCGCCAGCTGCCCAGCCCTGACAGGCTGCGACAGAGACTTCGACCCCTGGGGCCGATAAAACTGGTCACTCAGCAGGGGAAACAGCAGCGGGTAAGCCAAAATATTCCAGTAAAACAGCGCCACTGAGACCGTGGATAGGGCCGTAAAGGCGGCGATAGAGAGGCCAAACACCCACAGCGCCAGGGCCGAGTAGCAGGAGGGCCGCGCTAGGGCCGTCTGGCCGCGCCGCCCAAGCAGTCGGCCAATGCTCCAGGACTGGATCGGGCCGAGAATCAGGGCGCACAGGGTGAGAAAGACAACGGGCTGCAGCAGGTTGAGGGTGAGCCCACCTCCCCCGGTGCGATCGCGGTAAAACCGAAACGAAAAAAAGTCGTGCTGTACATTCCACAGCAGAATGGGCGAGAGCACCAACACCAGCAGCCCCAGGGCCAGGTAGAGGCGGCGATCGCCCAGTACCTTCCACCGGCGGCGATCGCTGACGATCAGCGCCAAAAAGCCCAGTCCCACAAACACCGCGTTGTACTTACACAGCCCCGCCAGGCCCAAACAGATGGCCGACCCGTAGAGGTCACGCCCGCTGCCCTGTCCCAGATTCTCCACGGCGCTATCGACATAGCGCACAAACAAAAAACTACTGATGACCGCAAAGGTCACCAGCCAATGATCGTTCCAGGCCAGGCCCATATACCAAAAAAACAGCGGCGAGGCAGCGACCAGCAGCACCACCAGCCAGACCCGATCCTTAGCCTCGTCACCGTAGAGATAGCGGCAGATGTGGTAAAACGTGACCCCCAACAGCCCGCTGCTGAGCAGGTTGGGGAGTCGCAGTACTAGGGCAGAGCGGCCTAGCAGCGTGCCAAACAGCCCCTGTACCCAGGCGTGGAAGGGCGGATGGTCGTAGTAGGAAAAGCCCGGCTGCTGCCCCCACAACCAGTAGTAGGCCTCGTCTGGATTAGGAAACGCCGTTAACCAAAAGGCTAGGCGCAGGGCCAAAAACCCCAGCAAAAACCAGCGACCCCAGACCCAAATGGGCGATGTAAACAGATCCCAACGCTTACTCATCGGGCGATTCTAAGGCGCTAGTGTCAATGTCGTCTAGCCCTGGAATGGCGCCAATATCTAGGGTGCTCTGGATTTCCTCCAGGTCGGCCCGCTCAGCCTCCAACGGCAGCACGACGGTCGGCAGACCCGCCCCCCGTAACCCCCGCAAAATATGGCCGGGGGTCTCAGGAAAGACCACAAACAGGGGATGGCGTTTATCGGTGCCATCGTTCACCAGGTGATCGTACTTTTGGGGCAGCAGCCACTCATAGCCGCCATCGACCAAAATTTGCGTATGCCGCCACCGCATGAGTAAATCCGAAAAATCTTCCTGGGGACGATGAATGTAGACAAAAATCTCGACCCCGGTTTTGATCTGCCACTCTGGGTCACACATCAGCAGCACGACATCGCAGGGCACGGTCACCACGGCACCGGGGGCAAGGCCAGCGCCATGGGGGTTAAGATGTACGGCGTCGCGCACGCGAATGTTGGGCAAGGGCAGGGTAATCACGCTCTCTTCGGGTCGCCGCATGCTGGGCACCGCTTCTAGGTAGGGACGATGGCCCTTGAGCAGTTCTAACGCCCCTTGGTGGTCGGTGCAGACCGAGAGCAGCGTTTCATACTGAATGGATTGTGTCGCCATGCGGTCTACCGAGAATGCGAATCAGGGTCAGTGTTCCCTGCATTTTACCGAAAGCGTTGGGGTGATCCAGGCAACTGACCGGACAGGTCGATTCTAAACATCCACAACGAACCTGGAAGAAACCTATCGCGATTCAGAGTTTTGTATCGGGCGACGCTAGATTGGGTGAAGTTGTCCGTGGAGTAAATCGCTCGAGATCCTGTTCTGATCTGGCCACAGGCTGGCCACGCCTTGGCCACAGGTGGGCAAATCCGACACTGCACCTATCGCTTCGCCAGAGCGTCTCCACGCTGATGAGTCTGACAATATCCCTCCAAGGAACACAACCCAAGGAACACAACCCAAGGAGCGCAACCCTATGCGTCAGTCTAAGTCTGGTAGCCTGCGTAAACTGGTTCTCATGGCCGCCCTACAGCTCAGCACCGTATGGGATCTGATCACCACGCTGCTGGGTATTCTCATCATTCTGGACAGTCGTAATCTAGTCGCGGTGTGTCTAGCGGTGATCGGGACGCTGATTGTGGTGGCCTTTAGTTTTGCGACCCGATCAATCTGGCGAAAGCGGCAGCACTTTAGCGCTTACGGGTTTCAGCTTGTGGGGCTGCGGCTGGTATGGTTGACGGCCCTGATGGTCGATCTATGGACCTCGCTCACCTGTAATGCCTGGTTCATTAGCGCCAACACCCCGAACACCAGCATTGCCCTAGGGAATCTGCTGGGCCAACTGACGCTGGGGCAATTGATCATTGTTGTGTTTGTCACCCTGGTGACAGGGGTGAGCCCTATCGTGATGAGCTATCTACGGGATCAAGATATTGACAGTTTGTTAAGCTGAGCGGTTCACCTTGAGTCGAGGGGACCACGGGTCACGCCGAGCTTACTCTCAACCTTGAGGGCGCGCCAGAGTTGGGCCCCGCTAATCTCTCCGGCCAGGAGCTGGCGATACTGGGCGATCGCCCGTCCGACCGCCGCCGGGCTGTCCTGCAAAAACTCTAGCCGAAAGTGCCCTGCTCCCGCCTGGATCAGCCGTTGGGCATACTCGGCCCCGGTTTGGGCCACGCCGTTAAACACCGTGTTGCGGCAGCCCGCGTCGGCGACCAGAATGTGCTCGGTGCCGACCCGGTCTCGCAGCTTGACCGACTGACTCTCGCAGGGGCGACCACAGTCGCGAAAGTCTTTGCCCTCCGACAAAAAGGCGCAAAACACGCAGTGCTCCATGTGGAACATGGGCATGTGCTGGTGCAGGGTAATCTCAAACCAGGCGGGCGGGGCCGATCGCAGCAAATCTACCAGTTGATCGGCATTGAGGTCACAGGAGGCCGTCACTCGCTCCAGTCCATAGCGATGCAGCAGGTAATCTGCGGTCAACCCGTTGGCCACGTTCAACGAAAAATCTCCCACACAGCGCTGGTCCGAAAAGTAGGCCAGATGGTCGTAGTTGCGTACCAGGTAGCCATCGGCCTGGGATCGCCGCACCTGGTCGAGAATGTAGTTTTCCAACGGCTTCGTGATGCGCGGCGGCGATACCCAAATGGTTTGAGCATCGCTCAACCGATGGGCCCGAAACCACGCCACCGCATCCCGATAGGTGGCAGGGTTCTCGAAGTCGCAGTAAATAGTCTCAATGCCCGCCTGGGTAGCCGCAGTGAGCTGCGGGCGAGTGCGGACGAGGACATGGAGGCGTGAGTGAGTGGTCCCCGTAGCATGGGTCATCCTTCGCCCCCCCACCCCCCCATCATGGCTTCCACCTACAGACCCACGTTCCACAAGCAACATATCCCCCAACGCCGCTCCAGGGTTCAACCGCCACGCCCGAGGCCGCGATCGCATCGCCTCCAGCCCAGCCACCAGATCCCGCCGCAACCGGTTCAGCTCGCTGACCGGAATCATCACGTCGCCCTCGAGCTGGTTATCCAGAGCGGCCAAATGAAAGGGGGTGTTGCCCAGACGGCCAAACTGCTGCCCGAGGCGATCGCTCGTCAGCGGCGTAGAGTGGGCCTCGACCAGCGCCATGGTGGACGTCGCCTGGGCAATGTGGCCCTGGGTGTCGCGGGCGATCGCCACCATCGACTGCCCGAGGCTACCGTGGATCTCGACCGCCATGGGGCGGGTAAATTTGGGCTGGCTGCCGCTGTAGGTGTGCTGAAGCTCTCGGTCGAGGGCCGGGTCACTGGTCTTCCACACCTGATCGCCGACGCGGATGCGGCCTAGGTTCAGGGCCCCGCGACCAAATTGCAGGCGGGTGCCATGGCCCGTGACATCGGCCTGGTAAACGCGGCCTCCCTGCTCTTTGGCGGTGGGATGGCCCTCGTCAAACACCACTCCATCCCCCGCTTTAATGGCTGTTTGGGTGGCCAAGAAAACGGCATCCTCGGTGACGCGGCTAACCACCCCCAGGTAGACCCCGCGCTTTTTGCTAAAGCGGGCATGCACGAGCGCCTGGTTATCGATGCCCTCAAACCAGCCGGTGGCCAGGCCACGGGAGAAGGCCATTTCGAGCTGGTAGCGATCGCTGGCAGAAACCTGGCCAGGGGCTGAGCCGGGGGCCGGGGTGAGGCGATCGAGGGCCTGGCGGTAGATACGGGTGACGTTGGCCACGTATTCTGGCGCTTTGAGACGGCCTTCGATTTTGAGGCAGCTGACCCCGGTGGCCACCAGCTCTGGCAGCACCGCCAAGCCCGAGAGATCTTGGGGGCTGAGCAGGTAGGCGCGATCGCCCAAATCGACCGTTTCTCCGTCGGCAATCAGCTCGTAGGGCAGGCGGCAGGCCTGGGCGCATTCGCCTCGGTTGGCCGATCGCCCCCCCAGGGCTTCGCTGGTCAGGCACTGGCCGGAGTAGGCTACACACAATGCCCCATGCACAAACACCTCCAGGGGCAGTGCCGTAGCCTGGGCCTGGATCTGGGCCTGAATGGTAGCGATGTCCTTCATCGAGCATTCCCGCGCCAGCACCACCAGTTGGCAGCCCAACCCACGGGCAAATTCGACCCCGGCGGCACTGGTCACCGTCATCTGGGTCGAGGCGTGAATGGGAAAATCGGGCGACAGATGGCGAATCAAGCGACAAATGCCAATATCCTGCACAATGGCAGCGTCTACCCCGCTGGTAATGATCGTCTTGAGGTACTGCTCTGCCTCCGCCAGTTCTGAGGGAAACACCAGCGTATTGAGGGTGACGTAGCCCTTCACCCCCCGGCGATGCAGAAACGCCATCAACTCGGGCAAATCTACCTCGGTAAAGTTTTCGGCCCGCATGCGAGCGTTGAAGCGATCGAGGCCAAAATAGATGGCATCGGCTCCATTTTCGACGGCGGCCTTGGCGCAGTCCCAGTTACCCGCTGGGGCGAGCAGGTCTGGGGGCGATATCAGGGGCGCATTGGGCGCTTCAGAGGAGTCTAAGACAGCCATGGATGGATGGATGGATGGATGAGGTTAACGGAAATAAATGCCCGCCCGACACGAACCCTTACGCGCATTCATCGAACAGATTTTTCCTCAGTTTAGGGTGGATTGGAGGGACAGGGAAGGTCATGGGCATTGAAGCCATCCACGGCTGGATCATTGAACCCGCTGGCAGTAGCGTGGTCGTTAAATTTGAAGCAAACAGCCGAGGCGATGCCCTCGGGGAGCCATCGCTAGGGGGCTAGACGCGCCAAGCGCCAAGGGGATAGGGCCTAATTCAAGAGGGTTCTGCACAGGGGTGAGCTGACTAAACTCTAATAAATTGTTGCGTACAGCCCCCTAAATGTTTGGTCGCTGATCCATTGCTTCCTACAATGGGGTAGCTAGCTTTTGATTGTAGAACCCAGGAGAAATTCATGAGTCGTCCGGTCATCCTCGGTATCGTAGGTGATAGTGCGGCAGGTAAAACAACCCTGTCGCGAGGTATTGCCCAGATTTTAGGTGAAGACCAAGTTACGATTATCTGCACCGACGACTACCACCGCTACGATCGCAAACAGCGCAAGGAAATGGGCATTTCGGCCCTCCATCCCGACTGCAACTACATCGATATTATTCAGCAACACCTGAGCCTACTGCGCACCGGGCAGCCCATCCTCAAGCCCATCTACAACCACAGCACCGGGGAATTTGACGCCCCCGAATACATTGAGCCCAAGCGGTTTGTCATTGCCGAGGGGTTGCTGGGCTACTCTACCCGCGCCTGCCGCGATGCCTACGATGTCAAGGTGTACCTGGCCCCGCCCGAAGACCTGCGGGCCAACTGGAAGATCAAGCGTGACACCCGCAAGCGCGGCTACACCCCCGAGGAAGTCGTCGAGCAGATTAAGGCCCGGGAGCACGATTCTGAAGCCTTTATTCGCCCCCAGCGCCAGTGGGCCGATGTGGTGGTGACCTTCTACCCCCCCAGCGATGAAAAGAGCGAGAATGAACTGCTGCTCAACGTGCGCCTAGTCATGCGGCCCACCATTCCCCACCCCGACTTTTCCCACCTGCTGAGTGATAGAAACGGCGGCGTACTCAGCGATGCGGTGCGCCTGGGCCTCGATCGCGACATGGGCAAGCCCGTCGACATGCTCGAAATCGACGGCCACGCCACCGAACAGCCGGTGCAGGAGCTAGAACGCACCCTATGCAACGAAATCCCCTATCTGGGCAAGTTTTGCAGCATTGAGGGCAACACTGACATCGGCAAGGTGATCGGCACCACCGGTGAAACCCTGCAAAGCTATCCCCTGGCGCTAACTCAGCTGTTGATTACCTACCACATGCTCAAGGCCGCCAACATCTACGAGTAGAGGCAAACGGTTGTTTGCCCCTTAACTTCGTGCCACGGGGCTCGCCATAGCGAGCCCCGTGGCGTTAATAAGGCTAACAGCCTCTACTGCTGAGACTCCGACTCTGGCTGGGATAGCTCGGTCAGCATCATTTGAATAAAGCTAGAGGCGACATCCGCCGACTGCTCGTGGGAGGCAAACACAATGGCCAGACTGCTGACCTCTCCAGCCTCGTAGCACAGCACACGAAAGGAGCCATCCTCAAAGTAGCCAGTACGGTCAATACTGCCCTGATCAGACTCGACCCCTAGGGTGGTAATTAGCTGCTCGGCCCGCGCCAGGCAGCCGTCCACATCGGTATTTAAAAGTTGGTCACCGCTGGCAATTTCGGGCCGGGCCATCGCGGGCTGAGAGATCGATACCAGGCCCAGGCTCACCAGGGCGATCGCATATAGATGCCGTTTCATAATAGTTAGGGTTAAGTTCAGGACAAATGCCTTGATCCGGGGGATGCCAGGCCACTGGCTAGACCAGTGAGTAAGGGATAGACCTGTTTGCCAGGCCTGTTTAGTTATTACAGCGGGCCGCCAAGATTTCCGGATTCCCCCCTAAGAGGTTGGTTGAAAAGCCAAAGAGCGTCTCAGGTTATACCTAGGTTGTAGGCTTAGGGCGAATGCCATTCGCCCCTACGGATTGGCCTTTTTGTAATCGGGGTTATATGACTCGGATTTGGTATAAAACAAAAAAGCACCAGAGCTAGCTCTGACGCTTGGGGTGTTGAGGAGTGAACGATTAATAACTAATTTAAAGGTCGAGTATGTCGCTGAGGTAGCCTGGGTATGTCAACCCTGTGACAGTTTGCACCGTGAATGATCTAAGGTGAGCGTTCCAGACACCTGAGACCAGAACCTGATCCTGCCCTTCTACCCTGCCCTAAACCCCTCTGTGACCCAGCCCAACGCCCTCCGCGCCTTACTCAGCGCCGTTTCCCAGGGGCAACTCAGCCCCGAGGCCGCCCTTGACCAGCTCAAGTACCTCGACTTTGAACCCGTCGATGATTTTGCCAAGGTTGACCACCACCGCACCCTCCGCACGGGCTTTCCCGAAGTGATTTGGGGGCCAGGCAAAACCCCGCACCACATTGTGCAGATCATGCGCAGCCTACACCAGCACAACCCCGTGGTCATGGCTACCCGCATAGAGCCCGAGGTCTTTGCCCAGGTGCGGCAACAGATTCCGGGGGCGCTGTACTACGACATGGCCCGGATCTGTGCCCTAGTACCGCTCAACTGGTCAGCCCAGCATCCCGGCACCATTGGGGTGCTCACGGCGGGCACCGCTGACCTACCGGTGGCCGAAGAAGCCGCCGTTACCGCTGAGCTTTGCGGGTTTACGGTCAAGCGCCTGTGGGATGTGGGGGTAGCCGGACTGCACCGATTGCTGCGCCACCGCCAGCTGATTCGCGATGTGGAGGTGCTGATCGTCGTGGCGGGCATGGAGGGAGCCTTGCCCAGCGTGGTAGCCGGTCTAGCCGACTGCCCCATCATCGCCGTACCCACCAGCATTGGCTACGGAGCTAGCTTCAATGGCCTCTCCGCCCTGCTGACCATGCTCAATTCCTGCGCCACAGGGGTTGGCGTCGTCAATATCGACAACGGCTTTGGGGCGGCGATGCTGGCAGGGCAGATTTTGCGCACTGGGGCGCGCCTAAAAGATAAGGGATTGGATGGGTAGGGCTGAGGGAGCGTAAACGCTCCCTCAGCCCTACCCCTTTACCTCAAATCAGAGGGCATAGCGGCAGGTTTGACTGCGATCGCCTGGTCGCGGCCATCGCGGTGAATGTCAAGGTTGAGAGTATCGCCCAGTTTGGTGGCTTCGACCTTAGCCTGCACATCGGGCGGGCTTTCCACAGCCACGCCCTCAATCGCGCGGATCACATCCCCCACCTCTAGCCCAGCCTCCTGGGCGGGGCTGTTGGGCATGATGTCGACAATCAGCACACCGGGTTCATCGTTGTCGAGTTTGAGGTTAAGCTGCTGCTCTTCGTTGATGCGCTCCACCATCTCCACCGACAGCTCGACCATTTGAATGCCCAGGTAGGGGTGCTGCACCTGGCCCGTGGCAAAGAGCTGATCGGCAATGCGCTTGGCGGTTTCGATCGGAATGGCAAACCCCAGGCCCTGGGCATTGGCGCGAATGGCCGTATTCATGCCGATGACCTCGCCCCGGTCGTTGAGCAGGGGGCCACCGGAGTTGCCGGGGTTGATGGCGGCATCGGTCTGGATGAACTGCACCCGCTTGTCGGGAATCCCCACCTGGTTGCTGCTGCGTCCCAGGGCACTGATGATGCCAGCGGTGACGGTGTTGTCAAGGCCGAGGGGGTTGCCAATGGCGATCGCCCACTGGCCAGGGGCCAGGTTTTGGGTACTGCCGAGCTGCACAGCGGGCAGGTCAGTTGCGTCAATTTTCACGGCCGCCACATCGGTGACCGAATCCACCCCGACGACTTCACCTTCAAATTCACGCCCATCGCGGAGGGTAACCTGCACGGTTTTGGCACCCTCAACCACGTGGGCATTGGTGAGAATCTGACCACTGGTGCTGAGAATAAACCCCGACCCGGTGCCCTGTTCTAGGCGATCGGGCAGGTCGGGATGGGGCATGTCTTCTTCGTTTTCGAAGAAGCGGCGAAATAAGGGATTGTTAAAGGCCTCGGGAGACATTTCGGACACCGTGCGCTCGGCATCAATGCGCACCACCGCCGGGCCCACCCGCTCTGCCGCCAGGGCAATAAAGTTTTGGCTCGCTGCCGCCATCGGGCCGGTAGTCAGGGGGTTTGGATCCGCTTCGGCCACCGTCGTCAACGAGGCTTTCACCGCTGGAGATGACTCCGCCGTGGTAACATCCACCCCCGGTGAGCCCGCCTGGGACACGTAGTAATGACCGGCCCAGCCCACACCGCCACCCACCGCCAGGGCAGCTGCCACCCACGCCAGTTGCGGGGAAAATTGCTTTGGCAACGAGTCCATTTCTAATGCCCTCTGCTACTACTGTGCATGGTTTGCGTGCTGTGCATGCCCGGTCTTAACGATCGCCGCTTGTCTTGCCTATTATAGAGGCTGTACCTCTGACGGATTATTTGGTTTGCGGGTAGCGCCCGATGATCGTCAGCTGAATCGATGATTTTTCTAAGTTTGCCTCGTGTTTGATGATTTCTTTGTCCAGGGGGTGGCCGCTAGGCCAGCTCGGTTCCGCTGTCGGCAGGCGCTCCTAGGGTTTGTTGGGCTAGTTGGGCTCGGGGCAGGCGGGCCCATGATCGGACTGCTGGCTGCGCCTGCGATCGCCCAAACCACCTCATCGGCCTGTCCCCAACCCGCGCTTTCGCGCCTGACTCGCCACCGGGTCACCCAGGGTGAGACCCTAGAGGCCATTGCCCAGCGCTACAGCCTACTGGCCGCCACAATTATGGGGCTCAACCCCGCGACTCGGGGGGGCACGGTTGCCCCTGGGCAAGACCTGGTCATTCCGCCCTACAACGGTATTCAAGTCAGCGTGACGCCGGGGCAAACCTGGGAGCAGGTGGCCCAAACCTACAACAGCCGTGCCGACGTGCTGTTTGAGGTCAACGGCTGCGTGAGCACCGTACCCGCAACCATTTTTGTGCCGGGGGTGAACTGGTTTCCAGGGGTGAGCCCTGGGGCCACCGCGACAGCCCCATCTAGCCCCCTCCAGGGGTATCCGCTGCCCCAGCGCTCCCAGGTGATTATCAACTACGGCTGGCAGCCTGACCCGATCCAAAACAAGCTGGTGTTCAACACTGGGGTGGCCCTGGCCAGCCCGGCTGGCACCCCAGTATTGGCGGTGGGGCCGGGCACCGTGGCCTTTGCGGGCACCGACTCGGTCTACGGCAATCTAGTGGTGGTCAACCATGCCCAGGGGCTGCAAACTCGCTATGCCAACCTGGCCACCCTAGAGGTTCGGGTTGGGCAAACCCTGCGCCAAGGCGATCGCCTAGGGCAGATCGCCCCCCCGGCGGGTGCCCCTCAGGCGGAAGCGCCCCAGGGGGATGATAGCGATTCCTTTCTATTTTTTGAGGTGCGGCTCAACTCCACCCTGGGCTGGGTGGCCCAAGACCCCCAAGATTTTGTGCCGGCCCTGGTGCTGCGATAGCTGAGGACAAGGGCCGCTGACACAGCAAGGTCTGGGACGCTATCTGGCTCACCATCGCGACTCCAGGCAAGTTGGCCGCCCGATTGTCCGAACCAAGGGGACGATGGCGATGGCTGGCCCCGCTGAAGCAAGTTGGCTGACCCTAGCGCCTGCGAGCAAGACCGCCTACAATTGGCCATAACGTCCCATCGGCAATGCTGAGGCTTATCAGCCGATGATCCCCGGTGACCCTCCCGGTGACCCCCCAGTAACCCTATGGCCCAGAACGTTTCTCCCCAGCCCGCCCGTAGACCGCCTGAACTCTTTTCGGCGGGTCAGTCACCGGCTGATCGAACCAGCCGATTTTGGTCGCAGCTGCACACCTACCGGCCCTTGTTTTTGCTGGGTGGGCTTTGGTTCACCCTGGTCTGTGTGTCGGCGATCGCCTACCGTGGGCTGATGTTTAATGAGCCGGTGCAAACTGCGCCTCCCCCTGAAGCGCTCCTGACCACCCCTGCGCCATTGCCAACAGTTCTAGAAAGCCTGCCCGAGGTGACCCCAGCGGATCTAGCCAGCCTGCCCGAGGTGACCCCAGCGGATCTAGAGAGTCCGACCGCCATGATCCCAACGGAGGAATCGGCGGCTCAATTTAGCCTGGTTACCCTGTGGGGTCTGTTGAGCCTGGTGGGCCTGTGTGCCTTTGGCTGTTTTGTCATTACCCAGCAAATTAAGGCCTCAGCTCGCCCCGCCCAGCCGAAAAAGGTGCGCCCTCGCCCCCTAGTCAAGGCTCCTACAGCGCAGTCACCCCAGCGCCTGTCCCCCTACTCGCCCCAGCGCGACGGAATGATCGCACCGGGAGTCAGAGTCCTCGAGACCCCGGCCATGCCCCGGCCCGCCACGCCCCCCTCAGCCCCACCCACCCGGCCCCAGGCCAGACCGATGCCTCGACCTCAGCCCACCGTTCAAGCTCTACCGGCGGCTCGGGTTCCCGCTGCGGCAGAGTCCCACATCCCAGCGGTGGTGGTCGACACCGCAGACCTGCCCCTCGACTGGGCCGAGGGCAGCGTGGCCCACGCCCTGGATATGCGACAGCGGCGATCGCTGTCATCCTTTATGTAGGCCATAGCTAGATCGGGTATCAGTTTAAGCGGGGAAGAATTGTCTTATTTAGGAGCCAGTAGTCAGGAGCCAGTAGTTAGGAGCTAGGAGCTAGGAGCTAGGAGCTAGGAGCTAGGCAGGAACTGAATTCTGACTCCTGTCTTCTTTTTGAGCTAGCCTGTCTCAGCTGACGTTAATAGTTGAATGCTCTTGAGCAATATTCCGGTGGGGGTACCACCTGACAGCGTGTGACCAATCAGCTTCCGGTTATTTACCACCCCGACTATGTGGCTCCCCTGCCCGACGGGCATCGTTTTCCGATGCCCAAGTTTCGCCTGCTGCGCGATCGCCTCCTACAAGACGGCGTGATTACAGCCGACCAGATCTACCAGCCCGGTGAGCCACCCCAAAGCTGGCTGGAGTATGTGCATCACCCCATCTACGTCAACGCCTACCGCCAGGGCACCCTAGAGGCCAAAGCCCAGCGCCGCATTGGCCTGCCCTGGAGTCCGGCCCTGGTCAAGCGCACCTGCACGGCAGTGGGGGGCACTATTTTGACCGCCAAGTTGGCCCTGGAGCGCGGGCTGGCCTGCAACACCGCCGGGGGTACCCACCACGCCTTCCCCGACTATGGCTCTGGGTTTTGCATTTTTAACGATCTGGCGATCGCCATCCGCGTGCTGCAACAGCAGGGGCGGGTGCAGCGGGTGCTCATTCTCGATTTGGATGTCCACCAGGGCGACGGCACCGCCTGGATCTTCCGCGACGATCCCAGCGTCTTCACCTTTTCGATGCACTGCCATGAGAACTTCCCGGCCCGCAAGCAGTCCAGCGATCTCGATGTGCCCCTGGTCCTGGGCATGGAAGACGAGGATTACCTGACTTGTCTCGCGCAGTACATCCCCGATTTGCTGGCCCAGGTGCGGCCTGACCTGGTGCTGTACGACGCCGGGGTCGACCCTCATCGGGATGATCTGCTGGGTAAGCTGGCGCTGACAAATACGGGGATCTATGGGCGCGATCGCTATGTCCTCGACACCTGCGTTCGTGGGGGCTATCCGGTGGCCTGCGTGATCGGCGGCGGCTACGGCAAGTCCATGGATGATCTGATCTTTCGTCACTCGCTGCTGCACCGGGCCGCCACCGAGGTGTACTCGACCTACCGGCTGTAGGGCTGTCTCTTGGCGGCAAACTATACCTGGGATAACCCTTTTCAAACAACCTCTGACTCGGATTTGGTATCAGCTAGGGTTGGGCTTGAAGGAGCAATTGCTCGACGGAAACGTCGATATCGGGGAACGCCAGCGGTGCGATCGCTCCCATGCTTAGACTCTGTTCTTCGGTATAGTGACCCGCCTGGGGGATTCTAAAAACGGTCAGGCACTGGCCGCCTAGATCGAGTAGCCAATACTCGGGTATGCCAGCGATCCCATAGATCTCAGTCTTGATGTCACGTTCGGTTTTGAGGCTGCTCTTGGCGACCTCTACAAGCCAGTAAATATCTGCCGCCAAGGGATGGCGATCAAAATAGGCCGACTCAGGGAGCCGAACGATGGCAATGTCGAGCTCCGGTTCTGAATCGGCCAGGGTAATTGGCCCATTGAAGCGCACATCGGCGCGACCCGACAGCAGGGTTTCTAGATATTTGCTGCCGCGCTTGGCGGTGGCGTAGTGGATGGGTGACTCTGGGCTCATTTCGACAATATCTCCCCGCAGCAGCTCAACGCGGCGATCGCGCAGCAGCCCGCACTCCACCATGCGGTGATAATCACTGACTGACCACTTAGCGAGAGCTTTCACAGCAGAACAGGCCCATGACACAATCAAGCTGTCTCTATGGTAAACCCCTCAGCAACGCCCCTTCAAGTTGCGCCCCGCCGTAACCCACCGCCCTCCAAAGGTATAGTCTGAGACGCTCTTTGGCTTTTCAAACCACCTCTAAGCAAGGGTAGGGTGCGTTACCAGCCTAGGCCGATTGGGCAACGGTGAAGGGCTTTGGCTGGGCCGCAACGCACCGCTTACCCAAGCAAGATTCTTCATTTGGGTGAGCGGTGGGTCGGGGTGGCTGACCACGGTGCAGGGCTAGGGCCAATAGCGATGACCCACCCTACGGATAATTGGGAGTTTTGGTGCGCCATGCTGGCCGGGGCGTACCAGCCTCACGCTATATAATTAGAGCTTTGCTCATCGAGATGTTGTCATGACCTGGGTGATCGCCACCTTTTATAAATTTGCGCCGCTGAGCGCACCCGGAGCATTACGAGTCGAGTTGTTGGAACGCTGCGTCGGCTGGGGACTGCGGGGCACCATTTTGCTGGCGACCGAGGGGCTCAATGCCACTGTGGCAGGCGATCGCCAGGGCATTGATCAACTTCTAGGTTGGCTCCAGGCTCACCCTGACATTGGCCCACTCACCTACCAGGAGACCACCACCGCCGCCGCCGCCTTTGAGCGCATGAAGGTAAAGCTCAAGCGAGAAATCGTCACCCTGGGGCAGCCTGGGGTCAACCCAGCCGAGCAGGTTGGCACCTACGTTGACCCCCTAGACTGGAACCATCTGATCACCGATACCGAAGTCGTAGTGGTTGATGTCCGCAACAACTTTGAGGTCGAGCTAGGCACCTTTACCGGGGCGGTGAATCCCCAGACCCAGTCCTTTAGCGCATTGCCCGACTACGTGGCGACTCACCTCGACCCAGCCCAACATAAGAAAGTGGCCATGTTTTGCACTGGCGGCATTCGCTGCGAAAAAGCGACGGCCTATCTGCTCGGTCAGGGGTTTGAGCAGGTGTATCATCTCAAAGGCGGCATTCTCAACTATCTCAAGACAGTGTCCGAGGCCGATAGTCTTTGGCAGGGCGATTGCTTTGTGTTTGACGAACGCGTTGCCGTAGACCACCGCCTGCGCCGCAGCGAGTACGACCTCTGCCTGGGCTGTGGCCACCCGGTCAGCCTGGCCGAAAAAAGCTCTCCCCACTACACCGCCGGGATCAGCTGCCCCCACTGCTACGCCACCCTCACCCCTGAGAAACGGGTTCGCCTCGCCGCTCGTCAACGCCACCGCTAACGTAAAAACTGCCATGGTCTCCGCCGATCAGTCGCTTCAAGCCCTTACCTATGCTCCCCCGAATGGCACCGCTGATTGGTGTCTGGTCGCGCTCCACGGCTGGGGGGCCAACGCCGCCGACCTGGTGGGGTTAGCGCCCTACCTGGGGCTGACTAACGTTTGTCTGCTCTTTCCCGATGCGCCCTGGCCCCATCCCCAGGTGCCGGGGGGCCGAATGTGGTACGGCTTTCCCAGCGGGTATGACTTTCGTAGCCCCCACGATTTTGACGCCCAGGCCGACCTGCAAACCAGCCGAGCACGGCTCAAAACCTGGTTACTCAATCTGGTTCAATCCACCCATATTCCCCTGGAACGCACTATTCTGGCCGGATTTTCCCAGGGGGGGGCTATGGTGCTAGACCTAGGGCCACAGCTGCCCCTGGCGGGGCAGATTAGTCTCAGCGGCTACCTACACAGTCGTCCAGCCCCCCCGGTCAGCCCTCGCCCGATGATGATGGTGCATGGCTCCTTTGACCCGGTGGTGCCAATTGCCTTAGCCCACCAGGCCAACACCGAGCTAACTGCCCTGGGTCAACCCGTCATCTGGCACCAAATCGCCATGGGCCATGAAATTCCGCCCCAGGTAATAGGGCTAATTAGCGGGTTTTGCGAAGATTTGAAGCAGGCCAGGGGGAATACCCTGACGAACCCCTTAGGATAGGAGAAGAGTGAGCTAACTTCAGGCTGCAATTGCGCAGTCTCGAGGTAACTGTCACCGAGGGGGAAAAGACTATGCTGAGCCTACATGTTTCGCAGCAGGCCGTCTCAGATATGACACCGGATACGGTGGCTGAGCTGGCCCGTCGCCTTGAGACCGATTCCTATGACAGCGCCTTTGAGGGTCTGCAAGACTGGCACTTGCTCCGTGCGATCGCGTTTCAGCGACCTGAGCTGGTCGAGTCCTACGTTTATTTGCTCGACCTAGAGGCCTACGACGAGTCCTAGGTCGTGGGTTCAGGCCCTATGACCGGTGATTCTACAACCGTGGCAGCTCCCAGGCGGGTGCTGTTGGGCATTAGCGGCGGCATTGCGGCCTATAAGGTGTGCTCCGTCATCTCATCGCTGGCCAAGGCGGGGCTAGCGGTGCGTGTTGTGCTGACCCAGCAGGGGCAGGCATTTATTCCGCCCCTGACGGTGGCGACCCTGGCTCGTCACCCCGCCTATACCGACGAGGGTTTCTGGTCAGCAGCCCAGGGGCGACCGCTGCACATTGAGCTGGGCGAATGGGCCGAGCTGCTGGTGATCGCTCCCTTGAGCGCCAATACCCTGGGCAAGCTGGCCCACGGCCTGGCCGATAACCTGTTGACCAATACGGTGCTGGCGTCGATCTGTCCGGTGCTGCTGGCCCCGGCCATGAATACCGACATGTGGCAGCAGCAGGCCGTGCAGCGCAACTGGCACCAGGTGCTACAGGATGCTCGCTACCACGCGATTGACCCCAGCAGTGGGGTGCTGGCCTGCGATCGCATTGGCACCGGGCGCATGGCCGAACCCGAAGCCATTTTCACCCACATTTATTCGCTGTTGCACACCGGAGGCAAGCGCGATCTGACCGGTAGGCACCTGCTAATCAGCACCGGCAGCACTCGGGAACATTTAGACCCTGTCCGTTTTATCGGTAACCCCGCCAGCGGCAAAATGGGGATCGCTCTGGCCCAGGCCGCGATCCACCGGGGAGCCACGGTCACCCTCGTCCACGGCCCTTTGGACGAATCTCTGAGGACTCGCCTGGGGGGTCTTCAAGCCCTAGGTGTCACCACGGCCGAAGAGATGCACCGGGCCATGCTCTCCCACCTGCCCCAGGCTGACTGGGTGGTGATGGCGGCAGCGGTGGCTGATGTGAAACCGGCTACTCAGGCCTCCACCAAGCTCGCTAAGGCCGATCTGCCCGAGGCGCTGCCCCTGGCCCAGGTGCCCGATATTGTGGCCGATTTGTCCCAAAAGCGGCAGCCCCATCAAAAGCTGATTGGCTTTGCGGCCCAGACTGGCGATATTATTCCCCCTGCCTTAGCCAAGCTGCACCGCAAGGGGCTAGATGCGATTGTGGCAAACCCCATTGATGTGCCGGGCAGTGGGTTTGGGGGCGATCGCAACCAGGCCGTCCTGATTACCAAAGCCGGTGACCAGTTCCCCATCCCCCCCTGTAGCAAGCTCGACCTAGCCCATCAGATTTGGGATGCCCTGCTTCAAGCCAAGTTTTAGTAGCGCTTGTTAGCGGCGCTTGATCCGGCGATCTCGGCCACCGCTAAACCTACACCCCACCACCCTCTACAATGGGATCCGTTCTGACTCTATTGCCGGTTACTATGACTGCTACCTCCACGCCGAACCTGCTCTCCAGGGTGGTCAATCAGGTGCTGGCCATTAAGCCCCTGTGGAACGTGGCTAAGGGGCAGGCCCGTCACATGATGATCACACGGGCTGAAACCATTGGGGTGCCCTGGCGACAGCGGGTTCAAGCGTTGCAAGGCCGCCGTACAGAACCAGGGGGCGCAGAATCGGGGGTGTCTACGGCTGAGCCTGGGAGGCTATCCCCCCTCTGGGAGACTGATTTGGCCGCATTGCAAAATCCTCACGTTACCTACCCGAATTACTACACCACCAGCTTTCACGCCTACGACGAAGGCAACCTGGGCTGGCGACCAGCCATGGAGGTTGAGGTCGCTGCCCAGGCTGTGCACGCAAAAATCTGGCCAGAGTCCGGGGCGGCGGGTGATGCTCGCCTGCGCCAGAGCTACCACGATGTCCTCACCGCCCATGTGCCCAACGCCCCAAACGACATTGTCGATATCGGCTGTGGTGTAGGCATGAGCACCGCAGCGCTTCAGGCCACCTTTCCCCAGGCCCAGGTTGCCGGGGTAGATCTATCGCCTTACTTTCTCGCCGTAGCCCAGTACTGGCAGCAGGAGCGCCAGGGCTACCTAGGCCAGGAGAGTTCACCCCCCACCATCACCTGGCCCCAAGGGGGAACTGAGGGCGCTATTCTCGCCAATAGTGCCGACTGAGCTAGTGGGTGGGGCATAATCGGGGCATACCCACATCGCCTATCTGTTACCATTCTCTGACCCTAGGCACATTCTACCCATGAAGCCAGCCAGCCCTGCCTCAGGCGAAACCCTTGAACGCCTGAAGCTCACCATTTATCTAGTCCCCATCTTTGGGGTGGTGCCAGCCGTCTACAGCCTGTGGCAAAAGCAGGGCAGCCGCCAAGAACTAGCGGTCAGCCGGTTGGTGGTCACCCTGGCGTTGACCTGGGTCATCACCTACGGCTTGCTGAGCGCCGGGAGCCATCTGTCTCCGGGGCTGTCGCTGCGGCTGCTGATTACCAATACGCTGGTGACCACAGGGTATACCCTCACCAACCTGGTGCTCATGGTGCGGCTGCTGCGGGGCAAGTCGGTTAATGTGCCAGGGTTTAGCTCGCTGAGCAGGCGTTTACCCTAGACCGCGAGCCTGGGCTTGGCCTTGGACACCTCTGTTCAGGCTGGCCCCAAGGGGGCGATCGCCCATTTACCCCAGTCATTCCTCCGTAGTTAACGTATTGATCAGCACTGATTTATTTGTATTCCGTGAGTCAGCTGCCTAAATTGCTGTTAACATGCAGCTAAAATTTTTGCCGGTCTCTCGGCTCAGGGCCCGCGTCCCATTCCGTTTATCCCTACCCCCCTGAGGTTCTTGGTGTCCCATCGTAACCCCCAACCTATGAAAGCTCGCTCACCCCAGGGCCGCACGACTCAAAAGCCCGGCCAAAAGCCCGGCCAAAAGCGGCGGCGCATTCCGCGCATGCTGGGGGTGGGCATTGCTCTGGTAGGGGTAGCTGCGGTGGCTGGAGTCGGTGGGGCCATGCTGGCGGTTTCTCTGTCGGCGGCACCGCTCATGCAGCAGGATCTGAGCCATTCAGAGGCCGGGGCGTTTAACCAAAACGCCCCTATTTCATCGAGTGGCAGCCTGCGCCTGCCGCGCCTGACCCGCCCGGTCAATATTTTGGTGCTGGGCGTTAAGGTTCTGTCGACCGATGTCAACGAGGTACCGCCAGAGCTGCAAGGTCTGGGCTACCATGCCCTCGTCAACTCCTTTGATGGCCTGTCAGACTCCATGCTGCTGCTGCGGTTTAACCCCCAGACCGAGCAGTTGGTGGTGCTGTCGCTGCCCCGCGATACCCGTACCTACCTGCGCGGTCGCCTGACCAAGCTCAACGAGGCCAACCGCGACGGCGGCCCAGCCCTGGCCGCTGAGTCGGTTAGCGACCTGCTGGGTGGGGTGGCGATCGATCGCTACGTGCGCATCAACGTACAGGGGGTCGAAAAGTTGATCGATGCCCTAGGTGGGGTCACGGTTAACGTGCCTCAAGATATGAAGTACCAGGATGATAGTCAGCATCTCTACATCAACCTCAAGGCTGGTGAGCAGGCCCTCAACGGCAATCAGGCGCTACAGTTTTTGCGCTTTCGCTACGACTCCCAGGGGGATATTGGCCGCATTCAGCGCCAGCAGATGTTTATGCGAGCCTTGGCCGAGCAAACCCTCAATCCAGCGACCATTGCCCGACTGCCCAAAATTTTGTCGGTGATTCAGGCCAATGTCGACACCAATCTGTCGGTCGAGGAGTTGCTGGCCCTGGTGGGCTATGGTGCCCAAACCAACCGCTCTAACGTGCAAATGCTGATGCTGCCCGGCACCTTTAGCAGCCCCCAAGACTTTGCGGCGAGTTACTGGTTGCCCAGCTACAGCGCCATTGACGGCATGGTCGACCAGTACTTTGGCTTTGGCACCCAGACCGTGGCCAGCACTAGTGACCCCAGCCGAGTGCGGGTTGCCATTCAAGACAGTACCAATGACCCCGTGGCGGTGCAGGCCCTAACCAAGGCGCTCCAAGACAGCGGTTACTCTAATATCTTTGTCGATAAAACGCTGAATGAGCCGCTGCCCATCAGCCGCATTGTGGCCCAGCAGGGCGACGGTGCCACCGCTGAAATGGTGCATCGATTTCTGGGCATTGGCGAAGTGCGGATCGAAAGCACGGGGGCGTTGAATTCTGACATCACGGTTCAGCTGGGCCAAGACTGGAACCAGGGCCTGGGCGAGTCTCTTTAAGAATGTTCCATAAATACCTACCGGCCCACCGGGACGAGTTCGCGTCCTTGGCAGGGATATTTTTTTAGTTGAGATACTCTAAGCTGGCGGAGTAGCGATCGCAACGGGTTGACCAAGCTATGGCGCAGTGGATTTGGGGCGCAGCCGCCCTGGCAAGTCTGAGTACCGTGGGCATGGCCACCATCGCCAGGGCCGAGGCAGAGCTAATGCTGGTGTACCCGCCCGATGGTCACCAAACCACGGCTGCCCAGATCTTTTTCATTGGCACTGGGTCGGCAGACCAGCCGGTTCTCCTGAACGGGGCCCCCATAGAAGGCCGGAGCGAGTCGGGATACTTCGCCCCGACTCGCCCCCTCGACCTCGGGCCCAATACCTTTACCCTCACCCAGGGTGACCAGACCCTAGCCATTACCGTGACGCGGGTGCCCCCAGGCCCCACGCTGCCAGAGACCCTAGGCTTTGCCGCCGGATCGTTGGTGCCAGAGGTGGCTGTGGCTCGCCAACCCGGCGACTGGGTCTGCCTGGGGGCGGTGGCTCCCGCCCAGGCCACCGTCACCGTATCCCTAGCTGGGCAGACCTACGCGCTACTGCCCCAGGGCGATCGACAGGATCTACCCGCCAACTCGGCGGTGCTCACCGATCAGGCTCGCCCCTATGGGTCAACAGGTCCCAGTCACTACGAAAGCTGCTTTAGGGCGGAGCAGCCTGGCTCTCTAGGTCAGCCCACCTACCAGCTCACCCTAGCAGGCACCACGGTCACCGCCCAGGCTCCCGGTACCATTAGCATTCTGGATCCAAATACGGTTGACGTCGTTGCTGTGACGACTGCCGCAGGGGTAGCCCGCACCGGCCCCAGTTCCGACTATTCTCGCCTGACGCCCCTGCCCCAGGGCACTCGGGCCAGGGTGGCCGGTCGCGAAGGCGACTGGCTGCGCCTCGACTACGGCGGCTGGATTCGCGCGGCGGAAACCCAGCCAGTGGCTGGGGCGGTGCCGCCGCGATCGCTGATTCGTGGCATTACCTCCCGCCAGGTACCCGGCTGGACAGAGCTGTACTTCCCGCTCCAGGTGCCCGTGCCGATTAGCCTCCAGCAGGGCACCGACACCCTCACCCTCACCCTCTACAACACCGTGCCCCAGACCGACACCATCGCCGTCATCGGTGACGGCCTGATCGAGCGGCTGGATTGGTCTCCAACCCTCCCCGACCAGGTGCAATACCAAATTAATTTTAAGACCGACCAGCAGTGGGGCTACAAACTGCGCTACGAAGGCACTACCCTGGTCTTGTCTCTGCGACAGCCACCGGTCACCCAAGCCTCCCAACCCCTGGCCGGTACTACCATTCTGGTTGACCCCGGCCACGGCGGCGACGAGCCCGGTGCCCTGGGCCCCAACGGTATCCCCGAAAAAGATGTGAATCTGGCCGTCTCGCTCCTGCTGCAAGCGGCGCTCGAGGCCCGAGGGGCGAGGGTGATCGTGACCCGCACCGACGACAGCACAATCGGCGTCAACGATCGCACCGCCCAGATTAACCAGGATGAACCCACCCTGGCCCTCAGCATTCACTACAATGCCCTGCCTGACGGGGGCGATGCCCAGACGACAGCGGGCATCGGGGCCTTCTGGTTCAACACCCAGGCCCACAGCCTAGCCCAATTTCTCCACGACTACCTGGTGGCCGAGCTCGATCGCCCCTCCTACGGCGTATTTTGGAACAATCTCGCCCTCACCCGCCCCCACGTCGCGCCCACCGTGCTCCTAGAACTCGGTTTCATGATCAACCCGGAGGAATTTGAGTGGGTGACGGATCCCCAGGAGCAGGCGCGATTGGCAGAGACCCTGGCCGAGGGGGTGGAGCTGTGGGTGGAGCAGAGTGAGTGAGTAGGTAGGGGGTGAAAGAGCATAAGGAAGTCCTCAAAGGGTGGTCAGAGCCCATCCCTTGAGGGCCGTCGCCCCTGCCCCTAAAATAAGAGTTTGTCATCCGTGCAGGTAACCCCATGACCGTCCGCGTTCGTATTGCCCCCAGCCCCACCGGGAGTCTGCACATTGGTACCGCCCGCACCGCCGTGTTCAACTGGCTCTATGCCCACCACGAAGGGGGCCAGTTTATTCTCCGCATTGAAGACACCGACGAAGAGCGCTCCAAGCCAGAATTCACCGACAACATTCTCACTGGCCTTCAGTGGCTCGGCCTAGGTTGGGACGAAGGGCCGTTCTTTCAGTCCCAGCGGCTCGACCTCTACCGTCAGGCCATTCAAACCCTGCTGGATCAGGGCCTGGCCTACCGCGCCTACGACACCCCCGCAGAACTCGACACCATGCGCGAGATCCAGAAGGCCAAGAACCAGGCTTCCCGCTACGACAATCGCCACCGCGATTTGACCCCCGAACAGCAGGCCAACCTTGAGGCCGAGGGGCGATCGGCGGTGATTCGCTTTAAAATTGACGACAGCCGCACCATCACCTGGAACGATCTGGTGCGCGGCCCGGTCACCTGGCAGGCCAGCGATCTGGGGGGCGACATGGTGGTGGCCCGGGCCTCCTCGACGGGCACCATTGGTCAACCCCTCTACAACCTGGCGGTGGTGGTGGATGACATTGACATGGCCATTACCCATGTCATTCGCGGCGAAGACCATATTGCCAACACCGCCAAGCAGATTTTGCTCTACGAAGCCCTCGGGGCGGCGGTGCCGGCCTTTTCCCACACGCCGCTGATTTTGAACCAGAACGGCCAGAAGCTCTCCAAGCGCGACGGCGTTACCTCGATTTCAGACTTTCAGGCCATGGGCTTTGTGGCTCCGGCCCTGGTCAACTACATGACTCTGCTGGGTTGGTCGGCCCCCGATGGAGCCGAGCAGTTTACCCTCGACGAAGCGGCCAAGCAGTTTAGCTTCGATCGCGTCAACAAAGCCGGGGCCAAATTCGATTGGGATAAGCTCGACTGGCTCAACAGCCAGTATCTCCACAACCTGGAGCCCGCCGCCCTGATGGATCTGGCGCAGCCCTACTTGGCCGCCGCTGGCCATACCCTCACCGAGGCTGACCACAACTGGTTCTTGCCGCTGATCACCCTGCTGGGCCCCAGCCTCACCCGCCTGACCGACGTGGTGGAGCAAAGCCGCTTTTTCTTCACCGAAACCGTCGCCTTTGCCGACGAGGCCAAGGCCCAGGTGCAGCTAGACGGCGTCCCGGCGGTGTTAACCAGCGTGCTCACGGGGCTGACGGGGCAATCCCCCGCCACCCTGGAGGATCTCAAAGCCCTGATCGATGCGGTCACGAAAGCCGAGGGCGTGAAGAAAGGGCTGGTAATGAAATCGATGCGGGCGGCCCTCATGGGTGCCCTGCAAGGGCCAGACCTAATGGAATCGTGGCTGATTCTGCGGCAGCGGGGGTTTGACGCCCCTCGTCTAAGGGCGGCGCTGGCGCTGACCTAACCACCGCCAGCGGGCGATCACGCCTAGAGCAGCGGTACAGTATGGCTAAAAACCCGGTTTCTTCGGCGTTGCTCTAACGGCATGACTTGCATTTTGGCCGAGAAACCGGGTTTCTGTACCAACGTTCTAGTCGGTGCACCGAGGGCAATAAGCAGGGATGGTCAGGATGCTGGCCCTTAGCAGCGTAGCCTTCCCTGGTAACGTATCAGGATCGCGGGGGTTCATCTGACTCTTTGCCGGTTAAAGACTCTCAACTCGGATATCAGCGTAAGCCAGGAAAAACGGCCTGGGACAGGAGGCAGGGAACAGGAGACAGGAACTGGATTCTGTCGCTTGTATTCGTTGGAAGTCAACCTGTCTCGACTTGCATCGATCCCCCAACTCGATAACCCGCTAAAGTAAAGAGTAAAGGAGAATCCAGGCGATCGCCCCGCACAAACCGGTAGTAGCCCTACGGCCTAGAAATTCCGTCGTTGATTTGCTTGAGTTCCACGGCTTACGTTACATTAAGTAAAGATTTATCTCATATTTCTTTTCCCGATCGAGTTTTGCCCCGCCAGGCCCGGCAACTAACCGTTTCCCCGTCTGATGGATCCAGGCCAAACCAGTTCACCCCCGTTAACAGAACGTTCGTTAAAACTGTGCACGTTAGTCAATAGAGGCCATAGGTATGAAATTTTCCTGGCGAGTAGCCTTACTGTGGACCCTGCCGTTGCTGGTAGTGGGGTTCTTTTTGTGGCAGGGAGCGTTTTCATCGGCTCCCGCCGATATGGGTCGTAACGCGGCCAATACGCGCCTAACCTATGGTCGCTTTTTAGACTATCTCGATGCTGGTCGGGTGACGGCAGTTGACCTTTACGACGGTGGCAGAACCGCCATTGTCGAAGCCGTTGACCCCGATCTTGACAACCGGGTCATGCGCTGGCGGGTCGATCTGCCGGGAGATTCTCCCGATCTGGTCAGTCGGCTGCGCACCGCCAACATTAGTCTCGACTCCCACCCCCTGCGGAACGATGGCGCGTTGGTTGGAGCCCTAGGCAACCTGCTGTTTCCCCTCCTGTTGATTGGCGGTCTGTTCTTTTTGTTCCGCCGTTCTAACGGGGCCATGGGTGGCCCTGGTCAGGCCATGAGCTTCGGCAAATCCAAGGCCCGCTTCATGATGGAAGCCAAGACCGGCATCATGTTTGATGATGTGGCCGGTATTGACGAAGCCAAGGAAGAACTGGAAGAGGTGGTGACATTCCTGAAGAAGCCCGAGCGCTTTACCGCCATTGGGGCTCGGATTCCCAAGGGCGTACTGCTGGTCGGCCCGCCAGGAACCGGTAAGACGCTGCTGGCCAAGGCGATCGCCGGAGAAGCTGGCGTTCCCTTCTTCAGCATTTCTGGCTCCGAGTTTGTCGAAATGTTTGTGGGTGTAGGTGCTTCGCGGGTGCGCGACCTGTTCAAAAAAGCCAAAGAGAATGCTCCCTGTATCATATTCATCGATGAAATTGACGCCGTAGGGCGTCAGCGGGGGGCTGGCATCGGCGGTGGCAACGACGAGCGCGAGCAAACCCTCAACCAGTTGCTCACCGAGATGGACGGCTTTGAGGGCAATACCGGCATCATCATCATCGCGGCCACCAACCGGGCCGACGTGCTCGACTCGGCCCTGCTGCGTCCCGGTCGTTTCGATCGCCAGGTAATGGTTGATCCACCCGATATCAAGGGTCGGCTCGCCATCCTCGAAGTCCACGCCCGCAACAAAAAGCTGGCCGAAGATATCTCCCTCGATACGATCGCTCGCCGTACCCCCGGTTTTACCGGCGCTGACCTGGCGAACCTGCTCAACGAGGCGGCCATTCTAACCGCTCGCCGCCGCAAAGAGGCCATGACAATGGCTGAAGTCGACGATGCCGTCGATCGCGTCATTGCCGGTATGGAGGGCACTCCCCTGGTCGACAGCAAGAGCAAGCGCCTGATTGCCTACCACGAGATCGGCCACGCCATCATTGGCACCCTGGTCAAAGACCACGACCCGGTGCAAAAAGTTACCCTGATTCCCCGGGGGCAGGCCCAGGGTCTGACCTGGTTTACCCCCAGCGAAGAGCAAATGCTCATTTCTCGATCCCAAATTTTGGCCAGAATTACCGGCGCTCTGGGGGGCCGTGCGGCTGAAGATGTGATCTTTGGCGATGCAGAAGTCACCACCGGAGCCGGTAATGACCTCCAGCAGGTCAGCAACATGGCCCGGCAAATGGTGACCCGGTTTGGCATGTCTGACCTCGGCCCACTTTCCCTAGAAAGCTCCCAGGGCGAGGTTTTTCTAGGGCGTGACTGGCTCTCCCGCTCAGAATACTCAGAGGAAGTGTCGTCTCGCATTGATGGCCAAGTGCGCACCATTGTCGATCACTGCTACACCAACGCCAAGCGCATCATGCAGGAAAACCGCGCCGTGATCGATCGCCTCGTCGACCTGCTGGTGGAGCGGGAAACCATCGACGGCGATGAACTGCGACAGATTGTTTCTGAGTACACCGTGGTGCCCGACAAGCAGCAGTTTGTGCCCCAGCTTTAGGGTCTGTTGATCTAACGTATTCAGGCTCGCTCCCGAGGGCGAGCCTTTTTTGATGCCCCTTTTTTGTCGCCCCTTTTTTGTTGCAATAGACTGCACCATGCCTCGCCCCACCCTCTACATCGCCATTACTAACCATGGCTTTGGCCACGCCACCCGCGCGGCGTCCATTGCGGCTACAGTCAAAGCCCTAGAGCCAGAGATCGACTTAGTGGTGGCCACCACCGCCCCCCAATGGCTGCTGGACGAGTATCTACCGATGGCCTACGAGTATCGCCCGGTCGCCTTTGACATTGGGGTGATTCAGCCCGATAGCCTGAGGATGGATTTGCCCGCTACTCTAGCCCATCTCAAGGCTATTCAGGCTCACCAGCCGGAGACCGTTGCGGCGGAGGCGGCTTACCTGAAGCAGCGAGGGGTGAATCTGGTGCTGGCGGATATTCCACCGCTGGCGATCGCGATCGCCCACAGCGCCAATATTCCCTGCTGGATGGTGGGTAACTTCGGCTGGGACTTTATCTATCGCGCCATGGGGGAAGAGTTTGAGAGCATAGCCGATTGGATTGGGGCCTGCTTTGGCCAGTGCGATCGCCTCTTTCGCCTGCCCTTCCACGAACCGATGGCCGCATTTCCGGTGGTCGAAGATGTGGGGCTCACCGGCGGATCGCCCCGCTATGATCCTGATGCCCTGCGGGGCCGGTGGAACCTAACGGTACCCCGATCGCGCACCGTTCTGCTCACCTTTGGCGGGCTTAGCCTCCAGGCGATTCCCTACGATCGCCTGGCCCAGTTCCCCGACTGGCAGTTCCTCACCTTTGACCCCGACGGCCCCGATTTACCCAATCTGCTCAGGGTGCCCCGGCAAGGGTTTCGCCCCGTCGACGTGATGCCCCTGTGCAGCCGGGTGATCTCAAAACCAGGGTTTAGCACCTTCTCCGAAGCCTGCCGCCTAGACCTGCCGATCATCACCATCCCTCGCCATGACTTTGCCGAGGGGCCGGTTTTGGTCCAAGGGTTGCAAGACCATAGCTGGCATCGCGTGATCACCCCAGACGACTTCTTCCACGGCGATTGGGGCTTTCTGACTGAGCCCCTCCATCCACCCCGCACGACCCAAATCGTTGCCAAACATGGTAACGACTCCATCGCCCAGGCCATTGTCAATTATCTGGCCATCTCGCCCTAGAATGCCTAGGGCGAGATGGCCATAGGCATAGGGAGACGAAAAATACAATACCGGAGCCAGTCCTCTGGCCCAACCGCCAGGTTCACCAACGGACTCTCCCCAGGGTTCCCAGGATTTGTGTCTCTAGCCTCTCAGAAACCCGGTGGCAATGGGGGCCTTGACGGCTAGAACTTGGCCCTACCCCCCACCGCAAGCAGCCTAGGCCATAGCTATGATGACGAGTGGAATGCTCAAGGATATAAGCCTGTGATTCAACCCTCTGTGCTCCAACCCGCTGTGGCCGCGCTGAGCGCTGGGCTGGTGGCGTTTACCGTAACGGCAGGGCACGCCGCCGACCTCTCCTTTGTGACCTCAGAGGGACTCTTTCGCATAGAGCCCAGCGGCGATAATCGCCAGTTCCTACTCCCAGCAGGAGACTCCCCCATCAATGCCCTCCTTTGGTCCCAGGACGGGCGGCGGCTAGCGGTGGTTCAAAACTACAGCGATGTCTACCGGCGTGATCCAGGGGCAGCTACTCCCAAGCTCGTGTTCTCGAGTGATTGTCCAGTCTCCCCTGACCTCGACCTGGCTTGGCAACCCAATTCCACCGTCCTGGTGATCAAACAGCGTTGCCCATCCGCCACCTCGACCACCCCCGCCGAGTTCACCCTTTTCCTGAGCACCGCCGCCGGAGAGCTCACCCCCCTCGCGACCCGACCTGAGACCCAGGCCTCCGATGTCGAATCCGATTTCTTTTTAGCTCCCGATGGTAGTCGGGTGGCCTACGTGGCTAACCAGCACATCTTTGTGGCGGACCTAGATGGCAGCAGCCCCCGCCGCCTCACCCACACTCCAGGCATCTATGGAGCGTCCGGCAGCCCCTTGGCCTGGTCACCCGATGGCACCCGCCTGGCGTTTTATGAGGGCAGTTACCCGTTTCAACGCCTGAATGTGATGATGGCCGATGGGGGCGATCGCCGCTTACTGACCCCCGACCCCGATTTTCAAATTTACCGCAGCCGCCTGCTGTGGTCGCCCGATGGGCGATACATTGCCTTTTATCAGCCCCATAACGCACCCTTTAGCAACCAGGAAGTCATTGCCCTGGTCAACGTCAATACAGGAGAAACCCAGACGCTGACTCGGCCTGGCTTCTACGATGCCCTGAGTTGGTCTCCCAACAGCCAGCAGATCGCCCTAGCGTCTGGGTTACCGGCCGGGCAGCAGACGCTCTTTCAGTTCGACCTGGTCAGCAAAAAGTTTATCGCCCTGACCAACCAGCCCCTGAAAAGCGTGTTAGATAGCCAGTGGTCACCAGACGGAGCCTGGATCGCCTTTACCGCCACTCCCCCCCCCGACGCCCTGGGCACCCAGGTTCTATACCGGGTGAGCCCCGATGCAACTCAACTCGCCCCTCTGACTAGCCCCGACGAATATGTCTACCCCTTTGTCTGGGTTCCCCTAGCTCCAGGTAGCCAAGGGCTGAGCATTACGCCCTAGCTGCACTTGCCCTAGCTGTACTTGAATAGCGTCCTGGCGCTGTACCGCCCCCATCGCCTGTTGTACCACATCCACCCCGGCTCCAGCTTTACAGGATTCTTCGGTCAAAATCTGCCGCCACAAACGGCTGCCGGGCTGCCCCGCAAACAGCATCAGCATGTGGCGGGTAATTTTGTTGAGCTTGAGGCCCTGGCGCACCCAGTGGTCGATGTAGGGCAGCATCGCTTCTACCACCTGCTGACGCGAGGGGGGAGCGGTATCCGCCTGCCAAAACCGCCGATCCACCTCGGCAAACCGATAGGGATAGTCGTAGGCCGCTCGCCCCACCATCACCCCATCGACTGGGCCCAGCTGTTCAGCAACCTGCTCAAGGTCAGTCAGCCCGCCGTTAATTTCAATCCACAGGTGAGGAAAGTCTTGCTTCAGGCGGTGGACATCGCCGTAGCGCAGGGGCGGCACCGTGCGGTTGTCCTTGGGGCTCAGCCCTTGCAGCCAGGCTTTGCGGGCATGGACGGTGAAGTGGCGACAGCCAGTTTGGGCCACGGTGCTGACGAAGTTGGCCATGTCTTCGTAGCGATCCAAATCGTCAATGCCAATGCGGTGCTTAACGCTGACGGGTAGGGGGCTGGCGGCCATCATCGCCGCGACGCAGTCGGCCACCTGCTCGGGCTGAGCCATCAGACAGGCCCCAAAGTTGCCGCTGCGCACGCGATCGCTCGGGCAGCCCACGTTCAGATTAACGGCATCATAGCCAAAGGTAGCCGCCGCCCGCACACTGGTGGCCAGCATGGGGGGGTCGTCGCCCCCGACCTGCAGCACCAGGGGTTTTTCCAGGGGCGTAAACCCCAGCAGATGGTCGCGATCGCCGTGCACAATCGCCTGGGCCGTCACCATTTCGGTATAGAGCAGCGTATGCCGTGTGATCTGCCGCATGAAGTAGCGGTAGTGGCGATCGGTGCGATCCATCATCGGCGCAATGCTCAGGGGCACCTCACTGACCGCCGCTAGGCCTGGCGGCTCAGCCAGCGACTCAAAACATGGGGGCTGTACGGTCATGGCACCAGGCGTTTCTGTCATTCTTTGCCCCCATAGTTTAGCACCGCCGTTTAGCACCGCCACCCTCACAGCCTGGGAATCCATCCCTTAGAAGAACCTGATTCCAGTGCGGTTCTCCCCCGAATCAGATGAGTTTTCTACACTAGGTTATCGCTGGCTTCTTTGGCACTATTAGAAATGTCAAGTTCAGGTAAATGACTCAATGAATAACCCGATTGGCTCCTTTTACAACTGGTATAAAGCAACCCTACGCAACACCAAATATCGCTGGGTTGTGGTTTTAGGAACCCTAATTTATCTCATTTCTCCCCTCGATATCGCCTCCGACTTTTTGCCGGTTATTGGCTGGGTAGACGATGGTCTTTTGGCCACGTTGCTGGTCACTGAACTGTCCCAACTGGCCCTCGAGTATCTCAACAAGCGCAAGCAGCCTGGGGCTAGCGAAGCCGACGCCGAGGTCACCGTTGAGCCCATCACCACGGTCGAAGTCTAGAATCATCCAGGGCTAGAAAGCCTGGGGCGGCTCATCCAGCCGATCATCTAGGCAGACCTCATCTTGGTTAGCGGGTGTTTGAAAGCGGGTGTCTTCACCGACACCCCTTTTTTATGGCTGAACTCAGGCGATGGATGAAATCAATCAATCAACGGCGGCGGCAAAGCCTTGCGGTAGATTAAAAGCACTTGCCTCCCATCCACGCGTTTGTTAAGGACTTCCCCCATGGCCAATGCCACCAACGTACTGGGCACTGCCCTCGCTACCTGCTGTACGTCGCCCATGACCGGCTTTTACCGAGATGGCTGCTGCAACACGGGGGGAGGCGACATGGGGGTTCATATTGTCTGCGCCCAGATGACCCCCGAGTTTTTGGCCTTTACCAAAGCCCAGGGCAACGATCTGTCTACGCCAATGCCCGCGTTTGAGTTTCCGGGCCTCAAACCGGGCGATCGCTGGTGTCTCTGCGCCGCCCGCTGGCAAGAGGCCCTCGAGGCCGGGGTAGCGCCTCCGGTGTTGCTCCAGGCCACCCACGCCACAGCCGTTGAGCATGTTTCCCTGGCCGATCTCAAAGATCACGCCCTCGACGGCGATTAAACTGCCGCCAGAAACCGGGTTTCTAGACCTAGTCTTTGAATCAAACCAAAAATTAGCAACAGAAACCCGGTTTCTAGTCACCCCTTCTTAATGGCATCAGCTCCGAGCTCCTTGGCCGCCTGCATCATTAATCTGCATACTAATATCCAGCCACGGGGCACGGGTAATGGGAGCGCTGCTCGAAATAAAATCTACCCCGGTGGCAGCAATCGGCCCCAGGGTTGCTAGGGTGACATTGCCAGAGGCCTCTATTTTGATCGCCGCATTTTTGTCGCGAATGCGCTCCACCGCAACCCGCATCATCTCCGGCGGCATGTTGTCGAGCATAATGATGTCCACCGGACAGGTCAAAGCCTCGTCAACCTGCTCCAGGGAGTTCGTTTCGACCTCCACCGTCATGGGGTAAGGAATAGCAGGGCGCAGGTGGGCCACCGCTGCCCGAATCCCCCCGGCGGCGGCGATGTGGTTATCTTTAATCATCACCGCATCGTCTAGCCCGAGGCGATGGTTAGTGGCCCCCCCGACGCGACTGGCGTACTTTTCCAGCTGGCGCAGCCCAGGGGTGGTTTTGCGGGTATCGACAAAGCGAGTCGGGCTCTGGGCTAGCTGCTCCACGTACTGGCGGGTAGCGGTGGCAATACCGCTCAAGCGCATGACAATGTTGAGGGCTACCCGTTCTCCAGTCAGCAACGTGGCTAGGGTGCCGCTCATTTTGGCCAAGGTCATACCGCTAGCGCAGGTATCCCCTTCGGCGACCAGGGGTTGAAAGTCAATGTCAGCCTCTAGCCGTTGAAACAAGCGTTGGGCAAAGGGCAGACCGGCCACGACCCCAGGGGCACGGGCCACCCAAATGGCCTGCCCAGGTCGCTGCACCAGCGCACCCAGCCCCAGGGTAGTCCAGTCGCCACGGCCAATATCTTCGTGCAACCAAGCCTGTAGACCCGCGTCGAGGTCGGTGTCAGGCACAGAGATAAACGGGTTAAGGGGCATAGGGGGAGCTTTGATTAGGCTTGTATAAGTCGCAGGACGGGGGCAGGACGGGGGCAGGACGGGGGCAGGACGGGCAGGTCTGATCGATCGAAACCCGAGCAGAGACCGCAATTTCTGCCACAGCTAGAAATTATTGTGTTAATTTACGAGTAATGCCGCTGTTACGGCAGCTAGCTCTACAGATTTTATCGTTTAGAACCCAGGAGGTGATGCTCATGCAAGAGAGTAGTAAACGTATGGGTCTTCAGGTTGAGATCAGCCGGCTGTGCGCCGGGGCTGTACTCTAGCTTCAGTGTTGGTTGCTTTGGCAACTAGCTAAGCTCTCGAAGTTGGCTGAACAGAGTTTCCTCCGGCAGTCAGGTTCAACCTAAGATCCAACTAGACCGCCCCTGCCCCGGAAGCTTGCTTCCCCTGGCAGGGGCGGATAGCTTTTAAAGGACAAATGGACAGCAAATGCCACGATCAAGCCATCAATACCCGCGTCTAGCCCACCCTTCCGGTCTGACTCCTGGCCCCTCAATTCTGGCTCCTGAATTCTGACTCCTGGCTCCTGGCTCCCGAATTCACCCTTTTGCGCCTCTAAGATGAAGGGGTAACCCATACATCACCCCTAACCCTATGGCTACCCTGCTGAGCGATCGCGACATTCAAGCTAAGCTGAGCCAACTCCCCGACTGGAGCCTCAGCGGCAAGACCATCACCTGTACCCGAACCTTCAAAGACTTTGTGGCGGCGGTTGGCTTTGTCAACCAGCTGGTAGAACCAGCCGAAGCGGCCGGACACCACCCTGATCTGCAAATTTCCTATAACCGCGTGGCCATCACCCTCTCCACCCACGATGCTGGCGGGCTAACCGAAAAAGACTTTGCCCTGGCAGACATCATCTCTACCCTGGATTGACCCAGATCACCGGGAACAACCACCCTTTAGATCCCTTTGATCGGGGGTGATTAACCAAGCGTTAATCAGGTTAACCCAATCTCTCCCAAACTCTTATTTGCCTACCAGATCCCTCTAAAGCTGAGAAGATTGCTCTTCTCTAACATCTTTGGCAAGGGAGGTAGCTGACCCAATCGGCCAAACTTAGGCTTCGCGTTGATCGAGATCTGCGTCTCTCGGGAGCAGTACTTCGCGATACGGCAATTGACTTGAGTCGGCCCATGGGCAAGCACCCCACCCGTCAACACTCACGCGGCGTGGCAAGACTTTGATGGTGGCCAAGACTTCAACTGGACAGCCGGTGCTGGTATTAATGATCTCTTCCTGGAAGGATCTCAGCTTGGTGTCTACGGTGGTCAGCTGCCCCAGCTAGTAGGCTACAGCAGCAACCCCGTTCTGGTTGAAGGCTATTACAACATTCCCTTCAACAAGTTCCTGACCATCACTCCCGCGCTGATCTACGGCGATACCAATCTGTTCAACGTTAGCGACACCACCGGCTTCTGGGGTGCCCTGCGCGCCACCTTCCGGTTCTAGAACCGAGCCCCTTGGGGGCTCTATAGGGCTTAGCCACTATAGAGCCCCCAGTTTCAACCTTTGTCAATCAACCCTACGGGCTACCATCCCTTTGCCAGATTTATCGCCTAAAGATTTGTCTCAGAAAACTCTCCCTGCCAACGCCAACCAAGGGTGCATCTGCGGAACCTTGAGCACAGGGCGCTCGTCTAGACGCTCAAGGTGAGTTTCTGGCCACTTGGCCAAATCTTATCTAGCCGTCAGTGAGTATATCTGCTACCATTGATTGCGGATATACATGAGGCTCAGTTAGCCTAGTTTTCTAGTAAACTAAGCTGAGTCTATAAGTGTGGGAACGGCCTAGGCCAGCACTCACTGATAGGTATCACGGTAAATCTTGTATAAGGTGTGAGGAGAAAATTACGAATGGCTAAGTTATTTTGGCAATCTTTGCTAGCTGTCCCTGCGGCCCTAGGCGCAGCTGTAGCTGTATCTGGTTCTGCGATCGCAGCTGATGCGACCACCACCCAGGTCAGCAACTTCGACGAAGACTCTGTTCAACTGGCTCAAATCACCAGCGTGTCGGAACTCACCGATGTGCTGCCCTCCGATTGGGCCTTCCAAGCGCTGCAAAGCCTGGTTGAGAACTACGGCTGTATTCAAGGTTACCCCGACCGCACCTTCCGCGGTCAGCGCAACATGACCCGCTTTGAGTTCGCCGCCGGTCTAAACTCCTGCTTGGATGTCATCGCTACCCTGATCGCTCAGTCCGGCATTGATCCCGAAGACCTGGCCACCATCCGTCGCCTCCAAGAAGAGTTCCAGGCTGAACTGGCTACCCTGCGCGGTCGTGTGGATGCTCTAGAAGCTCAAACTGCTATTTTGGAAGCTCAGCAGTTTTCCACCACCACCAAGCTGAGTGGTCAAGCTGACTTCCACATCGTGACTCCCTTCGACATAGTAGAAGGCGAAACCAGCACCAGCGTGGCTGCTCGGGCACGGTTGAACTTTGACTCCAGCTTCACCGGCGACGACCGCCTCCGGATTCGTCTACAGGGTGGCTCTGGCAATGCCATTGCTCCAGATGTTCTCGGTGGCTTGGCTAATGCCGGCGGCAACTTCTACAACGTGACTATTGACGACTTCTACTACAGCTTCCCCGTTGGTCGCATGATTACTATTACGGCTGCCGCTCGTGGTCTATCTGCCGATGACTGGGTAAGCAGCACCATCGTTCCCTACGACGGCCCTTCTGTAGCTGATGCGGGTGGCCCTCAGTTCTATGACTTCGGTGGTAGCACCTCCAACGGTGCTGGTTTGGGTGTTAACATCGCTTTTACCGATAGCTTTATTCTCGATCTGGGCTATACCGCTGGGAATACCGGTGCTACCAACCCCAACGTTGGTCTCTTTGCAGCTGCCAACCAAAGCTACATTGCTCAGCTTAACTTCCTGCCCGATGGCTTCTTAAATGCTGCGGTTACCTACCTGCACAGTGATGGCGTTGCCATCGGCACTCCTGGTGCTGTTGATTCCTTCGCCGGTCTCCTGAACCTTGACTTTGGTGGTTTCTTTATCGCTGGTCACGGTGCTTGGACCAGCTTCGAAGGTGGCGATGACTTTAGCTGGACCGCTGGTGCTGGCTTCAATGACTTCCTGGCTGAAGGCGCTCAACTGGGCGTCTACGGCGGCCAACTCCCAACTACTGGTAGTGAAAATCCCTTCCTTGTTGAAGGCTACTGGGAAATACCCTTCAATGAGTTCCTGACCATCACCCCTGCTGTTATCTACGGTAATGCCAACTTTGGTCTTGCTGATGTCGATGACACCGGTTTTTGGGGCGCTCTTCGTGCCACCTTCCGCTTCTAGGCTAAGTTAGCCATCATTAGCTAGTTTTAACTAGTTCAAAGCCCCGTCAGTCTTGACGGGGCTTTTTTGGTTTAGATGGGGTTGGCCCCTAAGGGGCTTGGGTCTGAGTCCAGCGGCCTTCCGGCAGCCATTGCCCCCCTAGCGCGACCACGCGATCGCGGGTCATGGTATAAACCCAGGCCAGGCCCAGAGGCTGCTGATTCAGGTCATAAACCGGGTGGCGGTGGCGGTGATAGTCGCTATCTTCGGGGCGATCGGGGTAGTAGTCCTCAAAGGCATCAATGGCCGACAACGGCTTTGAGTGAGCAAAGGTCAGCAACACCCCCTGGACCCAGCCTAACTCTAAGGTCATTGCTGGGTAGCCTAGGGGCAAGTGATACAAGCGTCCCCTCACCTGGGCCGGTTGAGTTGCCCTTACAAACGGTTGGCAAAGACTGGCAAAGGCACGCTCTTCCGGCTTAAGCGTGCCGTAAACAAAGAGCTGACAGAAGAGTTCCATAGGTACCTGTAATCGATCTGGGGAGATTTCTGGAAAAGAAGATACCCCCGGTAGGGGCGCAGAGCTCTTCGCCCTGGCGAGGAAGCAAAATTCTTCGGTATTTTTGTTTCCAGAATTGTCCTGGGGCCTGTTGGCCTTAACATCACAGCTAAACAACAAATTCTATGCTATGAAACTTTGTAGAGAATTGGTATGGGGGTCAAAATTCAGCTTTTTTAAGTCTTGTAATGTTAGTACAGTCAGTGGAGAAGCTTAAGCTAGCTGAAACAGCCTGCTTATAATCTATAAACTTATCTGTGGTTATTTATCTATGAGAATTCTTGTCACCGGTGGGGCTGGGTTTATTGGTTCCCACCTCATAGATCGCTTAATGACGGAGGGCCACGAGGTCATTTGCCTAGATAACTTTTATACTGGCCATCGACGTAATTTGCTGCATTGGCTCAATCATCCCTATTTTGAGCTGATTCGCCATGATGTCACCGAGCCCATTCGGCTAGAGGTTGACCAAATTTATCACCTGGCCTGTCCGGCATCCCCGGTGCACTACCAGTACAACCCCGTTAAAACCATTAAGACGAACGTCCTGGGTACGCTGAATATGCTGGGCTTAGCCAAGCGGGTTAAGGCCCGGTTTTTGCTGACCTCCACCTCTGAGGTGTATGGTGACCCCGAAGTCCATCCCCAAACTGAAGAATACCGGGGTAATGTCAACCCCATTGGCATTCGGAGCTGCTACGACGAAGGCAAGCGAGTGGCCGAAACCCTCTCCTTTGACTACCATCGTCAAAACAATGTTGATATTCGGGTAGCCCGTATTTTCAACACCTACGGCCCTCGCATGCTGGAAAACGATGGCCGCGTGGTCAGCAATTTCGTGGTGCAAGCGCTCCAGGGCAATCCCCTGACGTTATACGGCAGTGGTTCCCAAACCCGTAGTTTTTGCTACGTGTCTGACCTAGTCGATGGGCTGATGCGGCTCATGAATGGCGACTACATCGGCCCGGTGAATCTGGGTAACCCCGATGAATACACCATCCTAGAGCTGGCCCAAGCGGTACAGTCGATGGTTAACCCCGACGCTGAGCTGATCTACAAGCCCCTGCCCCAGGATGACCCCCAGCGCCGCAAGCCCGATATTACCAAAGCAAAAACCTTCCTCAACTGGAGCCCCACGGTGCCCCTACAGGAGGGCCTTAAGCTGACCATCAGTGACTTCAGCGATCGCATGAGCCAGGCCGCAGACCCAGAGATGGTACCCGGTGTACCCTCCCTAGCGGTGTCCCAGCCCATTCACTAGATCCTTGGGCCACGGTTCAACCCGTCAGCGTGACCGTGGCCACGGTAGCTCAAACCACCGACGCCCAACCAAGGCAAGTGCTGAGCTGACTGATTATTGATGTCTCATGAAATTTTAAGGAGTATTTTCTATGCGTGTATGTGTAATTGGCACCGGCTATGTGGGTTTAGTGACCGGGGTATGCCTCGCCCATGTAGGTCACGACGTCGTTTGCATCGATGTTAACGAAGAAAAGGTCAAGCTCATGCAGTCGGGGCAGTCGCCCATTTTTGAGCCAGGACTCTCTGAACTCATGAAGTCGTCTATGGCTACGGGCCATCTTCAGTTCTCGACCAACCTTCAGGCTGGGGTGGAGCACGGCGCGATCCTCTTTATTGCCGTGGGTACCCCCGCCTTGCCCACGGGCGAAAGCGACACCCGCTATGTGGAATCCGTGGCTAAGGGCATTGGCTCCCATCTCAACGGTGGGTACAAGGTGATCGTCAATAAATCCACCGTGCCCATTGGCTCTGGCGACTGGGTGCGCATGATTGTCATGGACGGGGTAACAGAGCGCCAGGCGGTACCCGTACCCGCTGGGGGCGTTCCCGAAACGACCCACCCCGAAGTGATCGCTGACTTTGACGTGGTCAGCAATCCCGAGTTTCTGCGGGAAGGCTCGGCGGTGTATGACACCTTTAACCCCGATCGCATTGTGCTGGGCAGCAACAGCCCCCGCGCCATCGCCATGATGAAAGAGCTCTACACCCCCATCGTAGAACGCCGCTTTGCCGAAGACACGACCGCTGGGGCGGTGCCCGTGGTGGTCACCGACATCAGTTCAGCCGAAATGGTGAAGTACGCGTCTAACGCATTTCTGGCCACCAAGATTAGCTTTATCAATGAAGTGGCTAATATCTGCGATCGCGTTGGGGCCGACATCACCCAGGTAGCCCAGGGCATTGGCCTTGACTCCCGCATTGGCAAGAAATTCCTGCAAGCGGGTATTGGCTGGGGTGGGTCTTGTTTTCCCAAAGATGTCTCGGCTCTCATTCACACCGCCGACGACTACGGCTACGAAGCTCAGCTGCTGAAGGCCGCCGTTGACGTCAACAACCGCCAGCGCCAGATTACCCTAGAGAAACTCCAGCAGGTGCTCAAGATTCTCAAGGGCAAAACGGTGGGGCTGCTGGGGCTCACCTTTAAGCCCGACACCGACGACATGCGCGATGCCCCTTCCTTGATTTTGATTGAGCAGCTAAATCGACTGGGTGCGAAGGTCAAGGCCTACGATCCCATTGTGTCTCAAAGTGGGCTACGCCATGGACTCACTGGAGTCATTGTTGAATCCGATGCCTCTCACCTGGCCGACAGTTGTGATGCCCTAGTGCTGGTTACCGACTGGCAACAGTTTAAGGAGCTTGACTACGCGGCCATGGGCCAGCGGATGAACAGCCCCATTATGATCGATGGCCGCAACTTCCTAGATCGGGAAGCCATGGTGCGGGCTGGGTTCCAGTATATGGGTATTGGCCGCTAGCATTGGCGGCCCGTGGTCGCAGGTAGATAACCCAATGGCTAGAGAAGATTGAGTCTTCAATCTTCTCTAGCCAACCATCCCAAAGCCCTAGGAATCTCCCAAGTTCCTAGGGCTTTGAAGATGGTTTTCCGCCCAGCATAGTCCTTTAGCCCAATCCCTGGACAAGGTATAGGCTGGAACTCTCTCAGCCCTCTAAGATAGAGAAACTATCATTGTCTTGACCATGACCGCCTACCAGCCCGCTCCCAGTCCTGCCTATGCCATGGAAGACGAAGCTTGGTGGGTGCAGCGCTGGGTCGATCTGCTCAATTCCTATCGGTTTAAAAAGCGCCTGGAGCGAGGGCGGATCTATGCCCGAGAAGGCCATATCCTCAGTCTGGAGTACAAAGGGTCTAAGGTGACGGCCCTGGTGCAAGGTACAGCCGAAGAGCCCTACAAGCTTTCGATTTGGCTAGATGCCTTTAGCGACGAAGACTGGGACTACGTGATTGATTCCCTGGCAGAGCAGGCTATTTACTCAGCCCAGCTGTTGGCGGGGGAAATGCCCATCGAAATTGAAGCGGTTTTTACGGCCAACGGCCTGAGTCTCTACCCCTTTAACCTGTCGGAGCTCCACTCCAAGTGCAGCTGCCCCGACCCTAAAAACCCCTGCAAGCATATAGCGGCGGTCTATTACCAATTAGGCGACTTCTTTCGGGAAGATCCCTTTGTGCTGTTTCAGCTCAGGGGGCGTAGCCGCGCGAGCATTTTGGAGGCATTGCGGCAGCGGCGGCAAAGCGCCGCCTCGCTCCCTGAGGCCATTTCTCTCGAGCCATCGACCAGCCCAGAGCCGATTCCTGTTATACCAACCAGTGGACTAGATTTACGGCAGTTTTGGGCCTATACAAACCCCCTCGATCCAGACCTGGTGGTGATTACCCCGTCAGAATCAACGGTACTGGACGTACTGGGAAAAATGCCGCTGCCCCCCGAAGATGCTGGGGTGGTGATGAGCTATCTGCGGGAGATTTACCAGGCATCGGCTCAGCAGGCCATGGCCCAGGCCCTCAGCTAGGCCGAGCGAGTTAACACCAGCAGCCGCCGTAGACCCAGCCACCCAATCAGGCCGTAGCCCACCGCGAGCAATAGACTAATCAGCGAAACACGAATGCTCGACTTGGTGGCTTCGGTTTTGACCCGACTCTCGGCTGCGGCCCGGCGGGTACCAATTTCGGTCTCAATCTGCTGCTTGGCCTGGCTCGCTCGCTGTTCAAGGAATTGGGTCAGGCCCGCTGGATTATCGCGGTATTGCTCGATTTCTTTAGGTATCTGCCCACTCTGAATGGCCTGGGCGAGGAGCTCTTCATTTTGTAGCAATGCTCCAAGCTGGGTCTGCTGCTGACTGAGCTCGGCCGAGAGTCTCTGCTGAAGCTCAGTGGCGGCCTGACCGGCTTCGTCGCCGACTTGTTTGAGGGCCGTTTGGCTAGAGAGGCGCACCGCACTGAGGTGCAGCAGAATCAGCAGCAAATAAACCAGACTCAGGAAACTGGCTAGGGCACATACCCAAAAGCGCAGGTCGGTGGCGAGGCTCTTGCGCTGGGCGACACGACCGACGGAACTATCGACCCACAGACCAGCCAGCAGGAGGGCCATGCCCACCAGGGGGACAACCCCTCGATCGACCATTTGGGTCGTCGTTGCCAGTTGCCACTGGACGTTGGTCAGGTCTGGCGGAATCAGCAAGATCAGAAAATCTAGCAGAGCTGACAGAATGGCGATGCCACCGGCCACCTTCAGGGCGATCGCGGCCAGGGGAGACACCACCGGGCTGGTAACAGCAGGTTCAGAGGTCATAGGATTGGTCGATTGCTACAGATAACCATTCTGCCCTGGCTGTGTCAGAAAACCACAAAATTGGCATAAAAGATTGGGCTTCAAAACCTGGGCTTGGAGCTGATCATTCTCTGGGGTTAGTCATCGCCCAGACGCCAGTCTTTGATCGCCCAGGTGCTGGCATCCCAGGGGGTAAATTCGACCCCGACTAGGCGATCGCTCACGGCGTTTACCGTAGCTCGATGCACCACCGGAATGACCGCGACATCTTGGGCCAGCAGCTCGTTCATCTGCTGAAACAGTTCAGCTCGGCGGTTGGGATCCAGCTCCTGGCGGGCCTTGTCCCAGAGGCGATCGTACTCGGGGTTACAGTAGCGGGCATTGTTGGGCTCCTGCCACTGGTTAGCCTGGGAGGCAATTTTGTCACAAGTCCACCAGCCCATGTAGGTGCTGGGGTCGGGGCTTTCGTTGCCGATGGAGTAAATCTGCATGTCGGCATAAAAGTGGTTGAGGCTCTTAGTGTCTTGGGGATTGCCAGAGAAGAACTCATCCATGCGGACCCGCGAGATTTCGACATCAATGCCGAGTTGCTTCAGACTATCGCTGACAATGGCCTGGGTCTTTTGGCGCACTGGGTTAACCGCAGCCTGAAACAACACCTCTAAGGCGACCCCGTCTTTTTCGCGCAGGCCATCGCCGTTGGTATCGATCCAACCGGCTTCATCCAGCAGTGCTTTGGCCTGCGCTAAGTCATAGGTGTAATCGATATCGGCGGCCTGATAGGCCACCGGGGCCACCAACAGCTGGGCGGTGGGTTTACCCGCCGTGCCGTAGAGTTCTTTGGCGATCGTGTCGCGATCGATGGCCAGATTAATGGCCTGGCGAACCCTCAAATCGCTGAAGTAGGGGTGGGGAATTTGGGGACTAGAGCGCTCGCCATCCTCGGTACGGGCAAAGGGGTCAGAAAAATTAAGCATAATGCGCTCTACCTGGGAGCCAAACAGGGTGGTGATATGGCCACTGGCCCCGGTTTCTAAATCGCTGAGGGAGTCCGCTTCGACCTGAAGATTGTCAGCAAAGTCGGCGGTACCGGCTTGCATGACCTCTCGAGCCGCCGCGTAGGGGGCTATACCGCCCACCAATTCGACCCGCTTAAAGGCGGGTCGCCCCCCCCAGTAGCTAGCATTGGGCTCATAAATGACGGTGCCACTTTCAAACCCCACCACCTGATAGGGGCCAGTGCCCACGGGCTGAAGGTTGGCCAATGCTTCTCTAGCGTTAGGCCCGTTGTAGTCCTTAAAAATGTGGCGGGGCAAAATCAGCCCAGTTTGGCCGGTAAAGGGGACTGACCAGGCGGGAGTGGGGTCAGCAAAGGTGATCTTGACGGTGTATTTGTCGATCGCCTCAACCGTCTGAACCCCTTCATAGAATTGGGCCGTGGCCGCGGCCACCACTGGGTTACGAATAAACTCAAAGGTAAACACCACATCGTCGGCGGTGAAGGGTTCACCGTCAGCCCAGGTGACATCGGGCCGCAAGGTCCAGGTGACGGAGGTGCCATCCTTGGCTATTCCACCATTGTCCAAAGAGGGAATTTCGTCAGCTAGAAAGGGGACTAGTTCTCCGGCTTGGTTATAGCTGGCCAGGGGTTCGTAGACAATGCGGGCGGCCTCGAAGTCTTGGTAGCCAGTGGCCAAATGGGGGTTGAGGGTGAGGGCCGCCCGACTATAGATCAAGCGCAACGTCTGGGGATCGCGGGCCGCCTGGGCAGAACCCTCGGCCTCAGCCTTGGGAACAGGATTGGTGGATAGGTTGGTCGATTGACTACAGGTAACGGTGGTAGCTAGGACTGCTCCAGCAGCGACTACCCACAGCGCAGTACGAAACCCTGATCTGATCATTGTTTGCCAGTGGTTAACCCTAAAATGACAGCCTGACAGAAGTCCTTTGCTGACCCGGACTTCATAGTAGACAATTTACGGTGCTGACGACGCCCCACCAGGATCAGAGTGTTCCAACAGCAGAATGAGGGGTGTTGAATTGATGCAAGTGGCGGATGTAGCGACTGGGGGATATACGCGCTTTGGCAGAAATCATCACCGCAAACGTTTCTGCCGGTGTAGCGGCAAAAAACTGGCTCATCTGAGCATCGTCCATGGGTTGGGGCAACCAGTAGGCATGGCATAGGGGGTTCTGGTCATGGAAGTGGCCAGCGGACTCTCCCATGACCTGGTCTACAAATACCCCGTAGAGCATGTACTCTGACATGGTTCGGGCCCAGGCGAGGGTTTCTAACCAGGGACGACCGGATACTTGCTCTAGGCGATCGCACAGGGCCATCACGTTACTCTGCCGCCAGCTAATGAGGTTGCCAATGTAGTTGGGGCGGGGCATCCCGGAGCGACAACCCTCTATCCGCAGCAGCCGAGCGGTCGATCGATAAAACGGCTCAAAGATAGGGTTGTAGTAGTCTGGCTCTCGAAACAGGCGTATTTTACCCGCCTGGACAACAGTAGCCAAGCTAAAGGGGCGAATAAAAACGACATCGGAATCAACAAAAATCGTAATCGGCTCTGGAGCAGTTTTGGCAAATGAAAGCTTGATCATCCAGCAATTGTAAATTCAAAAATTCTAGGGGCTGAAACCCTTGATACCTCGTTCAGATCAAGTTCCATTGATGGGCATTGATCGGCTAAAACGCCGTAAACTCGTTCCGAATTTATTTTT
>Ga0169931_10001017_pt1 | contig 46297 bp, 31 predicted proteins | sample Kivu_15m_20L_FD_129675 | JGI IMG/M metagenome (GOLD analysis project Ga0169931, IMG submission 129675) | Freshwater microbial communities from Lake Kivu, Western Province, Rwanda to study Microbial Dark Matter (Phase II) - Kivu_15m_20L... | ecosystem: Environmental > Aquatic > Freshwater > Lake... | reverse complement strand
TGCAAGGCGAGCACCGTGCGTCAGATCATCGAGAAGCACTCAAACTTCGTCAGCTTCCCGCTCCTGCTCAATGGCGAACGCGTCAACACCGTCGAGGCCTTGTGGCTGAAGTCGAAGGACAGCATCACCGACGAGCAATACAACGAGTTCTACAAGTTCACCGCGCACGCCTTCGACGATCCGAGCTACCGCATGCACTTCCAGGCGGACAGCCCCATCGTCATCAATGCGCTGCTCTTCACGCCATCGCAAAACATGGAGTCCTTTGGCATGGGCCAGATGGAGCCCGGTGTGTCGCTCTACTGCAAAAAGGTGCTCATCGACCCGAAACCGAAGAAGCTGCTCCCCGAATGGATGCGCTTCGTCCGCGGCGTGATCGATAGCGAGGACCTGCCGCTGAACATTTCCCGCGAAAGCATGCAGGACAGCGCCCTGGTGCGCAAAATCGGCGATGTGGTGGTGAAACGTCTCCTCAAGCAGCTCGACAAGGAGGCCTCCGACGACGCGAAGAAGTGGGATGGCTTCTACAAGGACTTCAGCCGCTTCTTCAAAGAAGGCGCCGCCACCGATCACTCGCACCGTGAGGCCATCGCGAAGCTGCTGCGCTTTGAATCCAGCATGACCCAGCCCGGCGAGACCATCGGCCTCGGTGACTATGTGAAGCGCATGGCCGCCGAGCAAAAAGCCATCTACTACCAAGTCGCCCCCAGCCGCGATGCCATCGAAACCGGCCCCTATCTTGAAGCCTTCAAAGCGAAGGGCATCGAGGTGCTCTACATGTTCGAGACCATCGACGAATACGTCGTTTCCAGCCTCAGCAAGTTCGACGACAAGGACCTCAAGGCCGTCAACGCCGACGACATCGACCTCGGCGACAGCGACGCCGAAGGCGAAGCCCTTCCCGAAGCCGAAACGACCTCGCTGTGCGATTGGATCAAAGAACGCCTCACCGCCTCCGTCGATACCGTCCGCCCCGGCAAGCGCCTCGTCGGCTCACCCGCCCTCGTGTTGACCCCCGAAGGCGAAATGACCCCGCAGATGCGCCAGATGATGAAAGCCCTCGGCAAAGATGGCGGCATGCCCGGCCCGAAGGTTGTCTTCGAAATCAATCCGCGTCACCAGCTCGTCAAAGGCCTCGCCAAACTCCACAAAAGCGATCCCGACACCGCCGGCCTTATCACTGAGCAAATTCTGGATAACGCGTTGCTCAGTGCCGGCCTCCTCGACGAGCCCCAGCGCATCATCCAGCGCACGCAAAAGCTCATGGAGAAGCTGGCGATCTGAAGCTCTCTACAAAAACCGACGAAGACCGAAACGCGTGCGTTTCGGCCTTTTGCTTTCACTGCTCAGCCGTGATCTTCTGCGCCACCAGGACCAGATGTTTCTCCGGCCACTGGTCATACTCCAGGTGACGGATCACGCAGCCGCAAGTGTTGATAAGGCGGGTGAGGGCCGGGATGCCAGGGGCGGCGTGATACATGGGAACGCCCATGGCATCGTTTTGAATGTCACCGGGTTCATCGATGCCGCCCGTGGTGAGGAGAAGAACACCACCGGGGGCGAGTGCGCGCATGAGCTTGCTCCAAACAGCCTCCTGCGCGGCCAGCGGCACATGCCAGACGCTGTCCCAGGCGCTGATAAAGTCGTATTCGACCTGCGGCTGCCAGTCGCAGATGTCGGCGTGATGAAACACGACCTGCGGATGCCGTTCGCGGGCGAGTCGAAGCATTTCCGCCGAGAGATCGAGGCCTTCGACGGCAAAGCCTCGTTGCAGCAACAGGTCGATGAACCGCCCGCTGCTGCCACAGCCGACATCAAGTGCCCTGCCGGTGCGTGCGAGGAATTGCAGGGCGCGTTTGTGGGCGGAAATACCGTTGTCGCGATGCAACTCATCGCCAGCCCACCGCGAGGCGATGGCATCGTAGCTTCGTGCGACTTCGGCGGGCTTCATGCGAATGGGAGTCACCAAAGCCGGATTCGGCCGCAGGCGCATCCAGTTTTGAGGCTTTGTCGCGACTGGAATCAAACCTCCGCTTGCACCCATTCAGCGTCCTCGCCTTCATGGGCTGCATGATCGCTTTTCTGCGCGGAATTCTGGCCGAAGCCCTGCCCCATCGTGTGACCCTCGACGTGCACGGCGTCGGCTATGTGGCGCTCATTCCTCTGACCACCTTCGATAAGCTACCGCAGGTCGGCGGGGAGGTGCAGTTGCTGACGCATTACCACGTGACCGAGCGGGATCACACGCTGTTCGGTTTCATGAGCGCGGACGAGCGTGATCTCTTCCGCCTGCTGATGGACCGTGTGTCCGGCATCGGGCCGAAGATGGCGCTGAGCGTGCTCAGCGGAATGCCGGTGGCGGCGTTCAAGGACGCGGTGATCGCCGGTGATGTGAAATCACTTTCGCGCATCAAAGGTGTCGGCGGGAAGACGGCGGAGCGCATCGTTTTGGAGCTGAAGGACAAAGTCGGCGTCGTCGATGCCTGGCAGGCCGCACGCACGGCCAAGGGCGCGCACGATCCGAAACAGGAGGCGCAGAGCGATGCGGTGCTCGGACTGATCGCGCTCGGCTACAAGCAGGCCGAGGCGATCAAAGCGGTGAATGAACTCGCCAAGCAGCCCGGCATCGACACGGCGGACAAGATGATCCGCGAGGCACTGAGGAGCATGAACTGAGTTTTTGAACCACTAATGTCCACTCATCTGACACTGATGGACCAGACTCAGCCATTAGTGAGCATGAGTGTCGATTAGTGGTTAAAAATGGTTCGGATCAACACGCCAGCTCACTTCAAGCTCTTGATATACATAATCAGGCTCTCGATCTGCGAGTCGTTCAGGATACCCGCGTAAATAGGCATGCCGGTGTCGAATTTCTCGAAGCCCTTCACGACTTTGGCACTCGGATTGAGGATGGATTCGCGCAGGTAGGCTTCATCGGCCTTGAACTTGCCTTTCTGGCCTTTGGCGATCTCGCGTTCGCTGCCAAAGAGGCCCTTCCAGCTCGGGCCGACTTTGCCGACGAGCGTGCCGTCGGTGCTGTGGCAGGCCATGCAACCAAACATCTGATACATGCGCTCGCCTTCCTCAGCCGTGGGCTTCGTTGCTGCCGCCGCAATAGTTTTGCGTGGCGTGAGATCGACCTTCAGGCCCTCGTCGAAGCCTTCCTTCTTAGCGTCAAAGGGCAGCAGCTCCCAGGGCGAGAAGTAGGCAGTGTTCTCTGCCTTCACGCCATCGGCGCTCTTGAGTCCCCAGCCGATGCGCATCTGATGCACGCCCGCTTTCATGTCGAGCAGGGCCACGAGCACCGTCATGCCGTCCTTGCTGAGGTAGGCGCTGCTGGCGTTCATCCATTCCTGGCCCGTGCTGCCATCGAGCTTCAAATGCGGCGAGCCGTATTCAAAGGTGCGCTTGTAGTTCCAGCGCTCGGCGCTGTAGCTGGTGGGATCGGTGGCGAGCTTCGCGTCCATCTTCGCGTTGAAGCGCAGCAGCAGGCCCTTGTCCGTCGGTGTGACCTCTTTGAGCAGCACTCGCGGCTTGTCGGTGTAGCGCACGCGAGCGAGGCCGCTGATTTTTTTCACCACCGTGCCCCACACCTGGAAACCGGTGACATAGAGCTGGCCGTCGGCGGGATTCACCGTCGCGTTGAGCGTGGGGAAGTCGAAGTTGCGGTTGAAGCTCACCACCGCGGCCTGCGGACGGGCAAAGCGCGTGTTCATCAGCACGCGGAAGAGTTCCGGGCGGTTGTAGCCGATGTGGATGAGTTCGTCGTTCACCGGGCCCATCTTCGCGCCGACGAGCCACGTCTGCGTCACGCCGCTGGGATTCACCGGATGCGGCAGCCACGTCAGCGGCTCGGTGATCGTCTCAGGATACTGCTCCTTCGGCGCGATGGTCGGCAGGTGGCCGTAGAAATGATGGCCGCTGATGATGTGCAGCGGCGTGGACGGCACGTAGTTGCCCTGCTGGTCGCTCGCTGTGACGAGCCCCGTCTGCGGATGCACGCCGATGAAGGGCTGGCGCAGTCCGTAGCCGATCACCTCGAAGGATTTTCCATCCGCCGCCACCTTGATCACCGTGCCGTTGTGTTTGCCAAACGTCGTGCCCTCCTGGCCGCCTTTGGAGATGTACAGCTCGCCCTTCGGTCCCAGCTTCATCGAGTTCGGAAACTCCCGCGTCTCCGCCGTCTGCGCGAAGAGATTGCAGAACATCTCATAGCGGTCGCACTCGCGGTCGTTGTTGGAGTCAACGAGACGCCAGATGCCGTTGCGGTCGAAGACAAGGATTTCGGAATGCGGAGTGCGGAGTGCGGAATCGGTCTTTGATTCCGCATTCCGAATTCCGAGTTCCGCATTTCTGACAACGATGCTCATCGGCTCATGCAGTCCGCTCGCAAAGCGCTTCCACGTCACCTTCTCCAAATCGCCCTTCAAGCCGGAGATCAGCCATACATCGCCATCGAAAGTCACGCCCGCCGCATCACCCTGATCATTGAGAAACGCGATGTCCGCCAGCCGCACATTGCGTTTCCACGGATTCGCGAAGGGCAGGGGGATGTCGTCGATGACGTAGGCGTCGGTTTTGGTGGAGAGGCTGGCCGTGGTGGTGATGAAATCAGGCCAGTGTCTGGATTCTTGCGCTCCATCTGACGTAGTGTTACGCACAGCGTTCTGAACGAGTTCGACACTTGCAGGGCTTGAGTAAGCCGCACCTGCGACAGTAGATTTGCCCTGGAATACGAGCGTGACGCTGCCACCGATGGCAGCACGGCTGAGCGCCTTGTTGCCATTTGGCACCGGCACTCGCCCGATCATGCATCCGTCCTCTTTGGAGGCTGCCAATGCCTGCTGATTGCTTTCGATCGATGATTTGCGGTTTTCTTGAGTCTGAAACCCAATGACTTGGAACAGGCTCCCAAGGGTTTCTTGGGGAGCCGGATTCTCGACCCAGTGTTCAATCCTAACCCGGCGTGTGTCGCCTTGAGAATTGACCTGGGTCAGTGCTTGGTGAATGCGCATCTCACCAATCTCGATGTCGATGACCACGATACCGTTGACAAGCCGTATGCCAGTCAAGCGGCCTTTGGCCGTCTCAAGTGCTCCACGTCCGACTTCTTCGGGGCTTGGTGCTTGTGTGCGCGGATCGCGAAGATCCACTTGATCCCCCAACTGCCATGAAGGGCACAACGGGCTGGTGAGGAAAACCTTGCCAACCGGCTTTGGCAGAAACTCCTGGCCGTCCTTGGTCTTCTGTCCGGCGATGTGATACGAGCCAGGAGCGAGGGCTTCGGGGGTGACGGGGGGCTTGCCGGGTTCGCCTTCCCAGATGCAGGCGATGCGGAGGAGATCGGTGTCGAAGCAGGCCCAGAGGTTGTGGCCGAGGTTCAGGATGAGGCCGCGTGGCGTGAGATTGTCCTTCGGGAAACCTTCACCGATATCACGGGCGTCGAGGACGCTGCTGAAGAACGGGAAATCCTTCTCCACGAAGTCACCCCAGGGCGATGGCGGGGGCGCGGTGTCGGGTTTTTGGGCGAAAAGCGATGCGGCAAGGATCAGGAACGCGGGGAGCGTGCGGAGCTTCATGGTGGGGATGGCAAAGAACAGGCGGGGCAGGGGGCATCTGTCAATCAAGACGGCAAAAGGGCATCGTGACGAGAACAGGCGCATTATTGCCGCCAGATAGCCGAAGATTGATCTCCCACAGATTCAAGGAGGCCAGCAGAATCTGCGGGCCTGCCTGAATCTGTGGGAATAACAAGAACCTTGCCATTCAGCTTTCGATCTCATCCCCAAACCCGACCTTACGACGCAACAGTGAGCCTCCGGCTTTCGTTGATGCCCACCCAGCCATGAAACCGCTCGCTCTGTTTTTCTGCCTCGCCTCGTCCTTGATGGCCCAGGAGGCTCTGAAGTCGTCGTTGACCTTCCACGCGTCGTTTGATTCCGGTCTGAAGGCGGATTTCAGCAAGGGCAGCAGGGAGTGTGTGATCAAGAAGGGGAAGGAATTCGTGCCCTGCGTGCCGAATGAGGACATCAAGGTCGTCGCCAGCGGTGGCAAGTTCGGCGGCTGCCTGCATTTTCCGAAAAAGGGTGTGACGCGGCCGCAATTCAGCGGCGTGGACGTGCTCGGCTACAACGATAAGTCGTGGAGCGCCTCGGTCTCCGTGTGGCTGCGGCTCACGCCGGACGAGGATCTGGAGCCGGGCTATTGCGACCCGGTGCAGATCACCGGAGACGACTCCAAGAAGGGCTTCATCTTCCTGGAGTTCTCCAAGGATGAGACGCCGCGTTTCTTCCGCTATGCCATCCGACCGTTGTTCCAGATCTGGAACCCGACGAACGTGCAGTGGGAGGATATCCCGTTTGAGAAGCGCCCAATGGTGCAGGTGGCGAAGCCGCCGTTCACGCGGGAGGCCTGGACGCATGCCGTCTTCACGCTCGACAAGGTCAATGACAAGGCGGCCAAGCCCTCCGGCACTCTTTACCTCAATGGGAAGTCGCAGGGGCGGATCGAAAACTGGGATCTGAGCTTAGGCTGGGATCCAGCCAGCGTGGCGTTGGTGCTCGGCGCTTCATATGTCGGCCACTTGGATGATTTGGCCGTGTTTGACCGCGTCCTGAGCGACGCCGAGGTGGTGCAGGTCTTCCAACTCGAAGGTGGCATTCAAAAGCTGCGGTAAAGAGGCCGGAACCCATCTTGAGGCGCGAGAGCCTCCCGATAATGCAACCTGAGGCAGCCCTAATTAACTACAAACAATCAATGTAAAGTCAATTTACATCCAAGCTTGGCGCTCTCAAAGGCCGTGTCCACGATCCTCTGGCCGATCCTCGAGATGTCGAGGCGCAGCGGACCGATCAGAGGTGCGCCGGTTTCCAGATGATGGATGACATGCTCCACGGGGTTGCGGTTGGGTGCTTTGATTTCATCCACAGGAACCTCGAAACCCTCGGGGCGCTGCCGGGTCTGGACGCGGATGGTGGGTTCGTAGTCGTAGCATGAGATGGTGCCGTCCGTGCCTTTGAGCACGAAACCGCACTTCGGCTGCGGCTGGAAGGTCCACGGATCGGTGAACGTGCCCCAGCGGGTCTCCGTCTTGCTCAGGCCGCAGTCGTAGCGGATCGCGGTGATGCTGTGCTCGTCCACCTCCAGGCCCGGCGTGGTGGAGCAGGCGCAGGTCACGTCGAGCGGGATCTTGCCGCCGAGGTGCCAGGTGCCGAGCGTGGTGCCGTAGCCCATGTAGTCGAGCAGCGAGCCCCCACCCTGCGCCATGCTGTAAAACCAGCTCGCGGCTTTTTCAGCGGCGCCGGGCTCTTTTTCGACCTTGTCGGCGCCATGGTAAAGCGGGCCCCGGTTGCCACCATGATGATGAAACTCACGGACTTCGCCGATGACACCCTCCTGAATCAAGCGGTGCGCGGTCTGCTGCCCCGCATCCCAGACCAGCGGCCAGTTCACGGTCAGCAGCTTCCCGTGCGGCTGCATGGCGGCGATCATCGCGTCCGCCTCGGCCAAAGAACCGGCAAAGGGCTTCTCCATGATGATGTGCGTGCCGAACGGAGCGACTTTTTCGACCCATTCGCCGTGCTTGGAGGCGGCCGGGCACAGGATCACGATTTCAGGCTTCGTTTGCTCCAGACAGGCCCGATAATCGCTGAAGACCTGCGCGTCCCCCAGGCCGAAATTCCGCTTCGCTTCGACCATGCGCTCCGGTTGCTCATCGCAGATGCCGACGATCTCCGCGTTCGGATGCTCGAACGTCTGCCGCAGCAGGTCGCCCATGTGAAAGTGATCGAAATTGATGCCTGCGACGCGCCATTTTTTGCTCATAAGCATCCATCGAAGCCAGGAGAGCCATGGATGACAATCAGATAATTCAGCATTGCCCTTGGAGGTCCCGGCTTGGTAATCTGGGCAATGCCCCCTTTGCCAAACACTCGTAAACACACCCGCTCATGAATGCCAAACGCGTCATCATCACCATCATCGCCGCCTTCGGGGTGGTCTGGGTCACGGACTTCCTCATCCACCAGGTCATCCTGCAAAAAGACTACATCGCCACGAAGGACCTGTGGCGCTCCGAAGCCGACATGCTGAAGGCCTTCAAATGGTTACTGGCCGGTGAATTGATGGCCGCCACCGGTCTGGCAGTCCTCTGGTTGCGAGGGTTCGCCGCCACAGCGAAACCCGCCTGCGCGATGGGGTTTGGCGCGTTCGCCGGGCTGCTCGGTTCTTCGTATGCCCCGGCTTTTCACGCGGTCATGCCCATCCCCGGCCTGCTGTGTGTGAAATGGGTCGTGTTCGGTGTGCTCCAGAGCATCCTGGTCAGTCTGGTGCTGCATGCCATCACCCGGCCCGCCAAGGCCTGAGTCCAAATGCCTGCCAACGAAATCCGTGACACGCCCGGCCGACTGCTCCTCGGCTGGGTGGTGTTGCTGACTTCCCTGGTCCTCCTGGCATGGCACATCCACCTGAACCCGGCCGATTACGAGTGGACCGAGTTTCCCACCGGCTTGGGAGATGTGAACTACTACTCCGCCATTGGCAAAGAAGACCGTTACGAGCCTAATTTACGTTTTTTGAGTGAATCGAAAGGCCTGTATCGCCGCCTCGAAGAACCGGTGTTTTTTGATGATTCGACCATGCTCAAGCTCGCTCTAGACAGCACCGGCCGTCACCACGTTTACCGCCGGGCGGTCGATTTCGGTAACCCCGCGGCTCCGGTTTACCTGAAGGCTGCGGAGAATCGCTACATCGAGTTCGGCGCCCGAAAGTTCTACCCTCCTTTTGTGCCCTTGGGGCGGTGATTTCCGGGTCAACTTCGGCTCACAGAATGCTCTTGGCACCCCGGTAAATCTCCCTTTACTCCGCGCCCCCGAACCTCCCTCCCCACATGCCCATCGCTCGCGCCCTGCTTTCTGTTTCCGACAAAACCGGCCTCCTCGACTTCGCCAAGGGGCTCGCGGCGCTCAATGTGGAGCTGCTTTCCACTGGTGGCACGGCCAAGCACCTCAAGGACGGCGGCCTGAAGGTCATCGATGTCTCTGAGCACACCGGCTTCCCCGAAATGTTCGACGGCCGAGTCAAAACCCTGCATCCGAAGGTCCACGGCGGCCTCCTCCAGCGACGCGACAACGAGGAGGACAAGAAAAACGCCAAGAAGCACGACATTCCCGTCATCGACCTCGTCGTCGTTAATCTCTACCCCTTTGAGCAGACCGTCGCCAAAAAGGACGTCACGCTGGAGGAAGCCATCGAAAACATCGACATTGGCGGCCCGTCCATGCTGCGCTCCGCGGCCAAAAACCACCGCTGGGTCACCGTGATCACCGATCCCGCCGACTATGCCGTCGTCCTCGAAGAAATGAAGGAGAATGCCGGCGACACCACCCTGGCCACCCGCGAACGCCTCGCATGCAAGGTCTTCCAGCGCACCGGCAGCTACGACAACGCCATCGCCGCCTTCTTGAACAAAGAGCAGGTCACCCAGAAGACCTTCAACCTCTCCCTGCCCCTTTACGCCGAACTGCGTTACGGTGACAACCCGCACCAGAAGACCTCCCTCTACGGCAATTTCGGCGACTACTTCGTCAAGCTGCACGGCAAGGACCTCAGCTACACGAATGTGCTCGACATCGAGTCCGCCGCCCGCATCGCGCTCGAATTCCGCCGCCCAACCGTCGCCATCCTGAAGCACACCAATCCCTGCGGCGTCGGCTGTGCGGATGAAGATCTGCGTGAAGCCTGGCAGAAAGCCTTTGAGACAGACAAGCAGGCCCCCTTTGGCGGCGTCATTGTCGTCAATCGCAGCATGACCTTGGGCCTCGCCCGCATCATTTCCGAAATCTTCACCGACGTCATCATCGCGCCCGACTTCGATGCCGACGCCCGCGCCCTTTTGCAGAAGAAAAAGAATCTGCGCCTCATCCAGATGCGCGAAGGCATCGCCGAAGCCCTCGCCGAGCCCGTCATCCGCTCCGCCCCTGGAGGTGTCATGATCATGGACTCCGATTCGCGGGCCCTCGGCCTCGATGACCTCGAAACGAAGGTGAAGACCATCCGTCCGCCGACACGTGAGGAACTGGAAGCCATGCGCTTCGGCTGGCGCGTCGTGAAGAACGTCAAATCGAACGCAATCGTGTTCGCCACGCACGACCGCACTCTCGCCATCGGCGCCGGGCAAATGAGCCGTGTGGATTCCTGCCGCATTGCCGTATGGAAGGCGAAGGAAGCCGGCCTGTCACTCAAAGGCAGCATTGTCGCCTCCGACGCCATGTTCCCCTTCCCCGACGGCCTCCTCGCCGCCGCCGATGCCGGAGCCACCGCTGCCATCCAGCCTGGCGGCTCCGTCAAAGACGCCGACGTCATCGCCGCTGCCGACGAACGCAAGATGGCGATGGTCTTCACCGGCCACCGTCACTTCCTGCATTGACCCGCCTTGAAAGAGACGGTGTCCGCTCATGAAATTCTTCTTGTGGTGGACAGACGTGGTCCGTTATCATCAGACCATGAAACGATTCCTCTCCAGCCGTCGTCTTGTTGTCACCTCCATCTTCGCTCTGGCATTTTCCGCAGCGTTTGCCGCCAAATCCACCAAATCGGCCCCACCGGCCGTGGGTGAGGTGGTGGAACTGAAATTCCACCCGGTCAAAGGCAAGAACGTCAATTTGGCGGACATGAAAGGCAAAGTCGTGCTCATCGACTTCTGGGCCACGTGGTGCGGGCCATGTGTCGCGGAGATGCCCAACGTGATCGCCGCCTACAACAAGCTTCATGAGAAAGGTTTTGAGATTGTGGGCATCTCACTCGACCAGGATAAGGCTGCGCTGACGAAGTTCATCAAGGACAAAGAGATGCCCTGGCCGCAGTACTTTGACGGCAAAGGCTGGGACAACGAAATCGCCGCAAGTTTTGGCGTCCGCAGCATTCCGGCCATGTGGCTGGTCGGCAAAGACGGCAAACTCGTCAGCTCCAGTGTGCGCGGTCAGTTGGAAGCGCTCGTGGAAAAGGAACTGGCCAAGTAACTTGGCAGGCAGGGGAAGCTCCCCTGCCCTTTGGTGTGACTGGAGGATCTCGCCATCCGCTGGGTAATGGGGCCATTCTTGGCCCCTCAGACGAGACAAGAATGTCGGTTACGGCCAAACCGCCCGCTGGAAGCACCGTTAGCCAGTCCGAGCGATGCTTTCGCGTTTGCGTGGGAGATGCCCCGAATCAGCCAAGCCCAGAAACCCTTATCTGTGCATTCGAGACTAACGACCTACCATGAAAAAAGTCCCAGGTTGACTGAAAAAGGAATCTGTGAGCCTTTATGAATCTTGCGGGAAACCTGGATTGGGATCATACCCATTCCGCCGGGCGGTAAAAAGGCCGACAAAAAATCCTGCGTGACAGACGCCCCACCTTTTGCGTAATCTCGCGCATGGGAATATGTGGGCTACCTACTGCCAGCATCCGATTCGCAGATCATCGCTGTCTCGATTGACTACCGATGGCGGGAAAGCCGTCTCCTGTCTGCAGCGTGAAGCACTGCGGATGCGGAACCGCCCTCATCGCATCGCCAAAGACAGCCATCGAGCTCTGAACCGAGGCCAGAGACACGGGAATCGCCGTCCTCGAAAGGCGAACAGGAGCCATCGAAGAGCCAATTCCCTCCAGAAATTCGCGAACGGGCCTCATCGGAGCGCGAATCAGGCCCAGAGATTCGCGAATGCCCGTCCGCGAAACGGGAATCAAGGCCAGAGAATCGCCAATGTGCGCCAGTTTGGCTCAAATAAGCACCATTTTCGCCTAAAAGCCCTCCAGATGGCCTCTGGTGCCTCAACTGCCCCCGACCCGTCGCGGCCGGTTCCTGCTTTCCGTGCCTCCCGCGCGTTCCGTAGGCTATCCCTTCCCGCAGTGCCGCAGGATCGAGGACGAGTTCGAGTAGGAGGACGAGGACGATCCGCCACCACCTCTCACCTCTGACTCTACGCCCTCTGCCCTTCGCCCTACGCTCATTCACCCAACCCAACCACCACCATGCCAGACGCACCCACACCACCCGCGCCAGAGTCCCCCAACGGCAAAGCCAAACGCGCCAAAGCCGGCTTCATCAGCCAGAGCCTCAGCGATGCCATCGACCTCGCCGATACCTGCCACCAGGAGGCAGCCAAGCCCGATGTCGCCGCCAAACTCGCCGAGCGAGACTGGTCCGCCGCCGATCAGGCCAGCCTCGGCACCCAGCTCGAGCAAGCCGAGTCCCTGCAAACCCAGATCGCCGCCGCCCGCGCTGGCAAAGGCACCCGCACCCAGGCCGAGAGCGACGCCCGTGAAAAACTCCTCACCGCCCTCGACCCCATCTTGAAAGGTGCCCGCCGCACCTTCGCCAACGACGACGCTCAGCGCGCCGCCTTCGGTATCGGCCAAAACCTCAGCAACGCCTCTACTGGCGAGATCATCCGCGTCGCCAAATACGCCCGAGATCAATTGACCGGCACCCCGCCCAAAATCGTCCTCAAAGGCGTCATCCAGGCCGAGATCAACGCCATCGCCACCCAAGCCACCGCCTACGACCAGGCCGACTGGGCCCAGTCTCAAGCCCAACAAACCGCCAGCGCCCTCCTCCAAGACCTCCGCACCCTCGTCGAAACCCAAATCAACCCCGCCCGCCGCGAACTCCAACTCACCGCCGACATGGCCTACCCCCACCGCCTCGAAACCAACGCCACCCAACGCAAAGCCTTCGGCTTGCAGGCGGATCGCCCGCTAGCGTAGACTTCACGTCATTCGTATTCTACCCACAATGTTTGAAACTGATCCCAATAAACTCCAAATCCTTGCCAGCGCTTTACAGGCTTTGCACAAATATATGTGGCAGCCTGAGCGGACGGAACTGCTTGCAGAAGTGTCCAAACATGCTGCCGATCTTCTCGATGCAGAGAATGCCGCCATACTATTGCCGGACGGCAACAGTGTGCGGCTTATAGCGGCTTTTCCAAGAACGGCTGATACAGCTACCCAAAAACTATTCCCAATTACTAACAAGGCTAAAGCAGGCATGACGTCATTCCTCGCCACGTCACGAGTTCCCGTTCGATTAAATTCACAGGAACTAAGAGATCACCCATGCAACCGTGGCACGCCGCCTGCCCATCTTCCGTCTATCAAGGGCTATTCGCTGATGGGGATTCCAATTGCAGACGAGCGGGGGCATCTGTTGGCTCTATTGAAAGCAGAAAACAAAAAAACAAGACCGGCTCACCGGATGAGCAAACATTCTTTAATGAAGCCGATGAATACCTTGCTCAAATTCTAGCCAGTCAGTTAAAAGTAGTGGTAGAAGCTACTCAGGTGGCCGAAACATTGGCATCGTTATCGTGGGAATTGCACAACTCAGCCACGGAACGGCAATTCTTTGAACGTTTGCTAGAAAAGGTTTCTGAATCCCTTGGGTGTGAACGGTCAGATTATTTTGCGTATGACCATACCCAAGGCAACTTAACTTGGAAAGCAGCATATGGGCCAGTGAGCGTTACCAAGTTGCTGCCGTGTCCAACCCCCCAAGACTCGGTCGTTGCCAGTCTGATTGATTCTGCGGAAAATGGCGTCAGCGTTGATGACGTAACGAAAGAATCACGGTATTGGGCGGCTTGGGAAAAAACCAGAAGTCAGGGGGCGGTGCTAGTGCGTGATCATACCCGGGTTATAGGTGTAATCAGCGCAGAATCGGAGAAACTCGGGTGGTTTGACAAGCATGCCTTAGAGCGGATGAAGACGATATCAAAGGTATGCGCCCCGCTAATCCATTCGCATTCGATTGAAACTGCGGTTGGCGAGTTGTATGCGGGCCGTCCGACCAGAGAGACATTGTCGCAGCACTTGAAAAGTGTTGCCGATGCGGTTCGAAGAATTGTTGGCTTCGAAGGATTAGCAGTGGTTGCGATTTATGACCAAGGTGGAAACAAGTCTTATACCTTACTTCAAGCTATTGTGAAGAACGCATTTCTGCCTCCACGAATTATTGAGAGTGCGCATTTTCTCGATAGGTTTGCGGACAAACCAGCACAACAAATTGCTACCGTACAGAACTTCTCCGAGGAGGAAGTTAGAGCCATGCGATTGGAGGGGTCCGTGTTGGTTTTACCCCTAGACGCCACCTATGGAAAGGTTGGCTCAGGCTCTAGCTCTGGGCGAAACTTCAAAAGCACTTTCGCCTTGCTTTGTTGGCCTCTGCCGCTGCAATCTCTGCAAAATAGAAGCGCTAATCCAGTGCAGCGAATTAAACCGTTTGCAGAAGTTATCGCACATCACATCGACGTAGCATACGAGAGTAATGCAGAAGCTGAACTACATCGGCGTTATCACGAAGCTCTAAACATGTTGCCTCAGCGAGTGTTTCAGAAGGATGAAAAAGGCAAGTTTGTAGCCGTAAACAATAGTCTTGCTCAAGCGCTAGGTGTGGATAGTCCTGAAAGCGTTGAAGGGAAAACTGACTTTGACTTTTTCCCCAAAGAAACTGCCGAAAAGTATCGAGCTGATGATTTGAGGGTGATGCAAAGTCGAGCAACTTTGAGCTGGTATGAAACTTTCCACCCCAAAAAAAAGAAAATCGGTGATGAAGGAAAAGTAATTCTGGTCATCAAGAGTCCAATCCTAGGACCTCCCAACCCCTACTGGCCAACCGAGGTGACTAGACGCGTAATAGGTGTTATCGGAATCTTTTGGGATGTTTCTGAGTCAGTGATGTTTATGAAGTGCGCGGATAACGGCCGTCTTTTGTGGCTCAATCCCCTAGCTGAGGCTGTGTTTGGAAAAGCCGCCGATGCAACAAATCTCTTCGATTTATTAGATGCCGCCAATGCTGCCAAACTCCGCAAGATTTTCGAGTCAACACCTGGAATTAGCCAAATTCGCAGCGACAGGCTTATTTCCATTGCGCTCCCCAAAACTGTTACGATCAACGAGGGAGACTCGAGGATAAGAATATTAGAACTAACCGAAGTTGTCGCAGAGCCTTCGGAGGATTCAGATACCAAGGGCTATCGAATCTTAGCTTTAGATGTAACGGTTAGTGAGCAGCGCGACGAGCGAATCAAGATGAGAAATTGGCGCGCCGTTTTGCCCGGCTTGTTGGCCTTAGGTATAGCACACGGATTGAGGCACTTAATTGGCTCTGTGCAAATTCAGGAAAGAAACCTCCGCAAAGAAATTAGAACTCAAGATCACCTTATTCCAACCCCTGTTGTTGAGTCGATTCAACGATTCATGGAGACGTTTCGTAGAATTAAGCTTCCCGTTGATGAATTGATGAAGCTAAGGGAAACCCAAGACAATCTTGACCAACTTAGGCTGCTTGAAAAACAACCGAACAAGATTTTGAATCTATTTCACCGCGCACAGGAAGCAATCCATGATGGTCAACTGGCAATCGATTACTCCGGAGTGCATAATTTTTTGACAGTTAATGTGCACGGAACTCTGCTCGCAGAGGTTTTTCATAACTTACTGAATAATGCCATAAAACATGCTTCAAGCAGGAAGCTCGTTGTTACGGCTGAGTTAATTAAAAATCAGGCGCATATCAAGGTGCGCGATTTTGGCGGAGGCATACCCGAAGATATTTTGCCGAATATTTTCGAGCCATTTTTCACCACTAAGCCGACTGACGGAGGAAATGGCATTGGCCTTGCATTTGCCCGTGCTGTAGTCGAAGATGTTCATCATGGACGTATATTCGTCGCTAATCACCCTAACGGTGGTGCCGTGTTTGAAATTTTTCTACCAGAAGCATCTATAGAACAAAACAAACTATGAACACATTTAGAAAAATCCGCACTTTGGTTATCGATGACGATTACCCTACTCCATGGACTTACGATGTTAAAACGTTTCTTGAGAACACCGGGGAGTTTGAAGTTTTTTGTGAAACGGACGCTCACAAAGCGGTTGCATTCGCATGTAATCTTATGCCAGACCTGATCTTAGTCGACATGTCAATGAACATAGTTGATGGGCCTGAGCTACTGAAGCAAATGGAGAGCCGCGCGGAACTAAACGGTACGGCATTTATGTACTGCACTGCACAACTTGCGACAGGAGCTGATGCCAAAATTCGCCATGGTGTGCAGGGTAAATGGAGATTTTTTGCGAAAGACGAGGAGCTTGACAACTTGCTTGCTCGAATAGCTAATCTTCTCCTTCTCAAGCACAAATATAAAGTGCCTACAGGAGTAGAACTCACCAAAAGCTAACGAAGGGTTAGTTGACTAAGACCTCTCCAGCCCCAGATACGCCTTCGCGTTCGCGTAGCAGATGTTTTTCACCATCGGGCCGATGAGGGAGTCGTCGTTGGGGATGGCTCCGGATTCGACGTCGGCACCGAGGAGGTTGCACAGGGTGCGGCGGAAGTATTCGTGGCGGGGGAAGCTCATGAAGCTGCGGCTGTCGGTGAGCATGCCGATGAAGCGGCTGAGGAGGCCGAGATTGCTGAGGGCGTTGATCTGCCACTCCATGCCTTCTTTTTGATCGACGAACCACCAGCCACTGCCGAACTGCACTTTGCCGGGCGTGGTGCCGTCGGCGTAGTTGCCGGCCATGGTGCCGAAGACGTAGTTGGCGGCGGGATTGACGTTGTAGAGGACGGTTTTAGGCAGTGCGTTCTCGGTGTCGAGACGGTCGAGGAAGCGGGAGAGGGTTTCGGCCTGGGGCCAGTCGCCGATGCTGTCGCAGCCGACATCGGCACCGATCTGGCGGGCGAGGCGGCTGTTGTTGTTGCGCACGGGGCCGAGGTGGAGCTGCATGGTCCAGCCTTTGGCGGCGTTCAAGCGGCCGACGTGGAGCATGATGTTGCTGGCGAACTGATCCTGCTCCTGCGCGGTGGCGGCGGTGCCGCTGCGGGCTTTTTGGAAGATGCGTTCAGCTTCCGCATCGCTGACAAAATTCGCGTGGCAGTAGTTCAGGCCGTGATCGCTCAAACGACCGCCGACGCTGTGGAAGAAATCGTGACGCTGCTTCAACGCCTCAAGCAATAACGCATAACTCCTAACCTCAGTCCTGCTGGCAGCGCTCAGTTTGTCACACCAGGCGTTCCAGGCCTCCGGCTGATGCACGGCCAGCGCCTTGTCTGGGCGGAAGGTCGGATACACGCCAACATCAAAACCATCCGCCGCGCATTGGCGATGCCAGGCCAGATCGTCGATCGGATCATCCGTGGTGCACAGCGCCTTCACCTTCTGTGTACGCAGGATGCCACGGGCACTCATCTCCGGCTTCGCGAGCATCGCCTCCGTCTGCTCCCAGATCGCCGGGGCGGTCTTTTCGTCGAGAAGCGTGTCGATGCCAAAGTAGCGCTTCAATTCGAGATGCGTCCAATGGTAGAGCGGATTGCGCAGCGTGTGTGGCACTGTTTTCGCCCAGGCTATGAACTTGTCGCGCGGACTCGCCTTGCCCGTGATGAACTCCTCCGGCACACCGTTGCAACGCAGCGCACGCCACTTGTAGTGGTCACCTTCAAGCCAGATCTCGAAGAGGTTCTTGAACTGGCGGTTCTGCGCGATGTCCTTCGGCGGCAGGTGGTTGTGGTAATCGAGGATCGGCTCGTCCTTGGCGAACGTGTGGTAAAGGTGGCTGGCCGTCTTGGTGGAGAGCAGGAAATCGTCGTGGATGAAGGACATTGCAGTTTGCGGTTGGAAATGGCCCGCTACACTGGAGCGATGACGCTTGCACGCAACTGGTTCGCGCTCCTCCCGGCCCTGCTGGTCTGCTCATGCAGCACGATCAAGTTTTACACGCAGGCGGCCGGTGGGCAGATGGAAATCTGGCGCAAATCACGCTCCAACAGCGCGGTGCTGAAGGATTCTGCCACGGAGGAGCACGTGAAGCAGCGTCTGCGGCTCATCGAGGAGCTTCGCGCCTTCGCCGCGAGCGATCTGCGGCTGCCGACGAAGAGTTTCGGCAAGTATTGCGACCTGAAGCGGCCCTATGTCGTGTGGGTAGTCTTTGCCGCACCCGAATTCTCCGTGGAGGCCAAACGCTGGTGGTATCCGCTCGTCGGAAATCTCAAGTACCGCGGCTTCTTCAAAGAGGAGGATGCAAAAGCGGAAGCCGGACGCCTGCGCAAGGAAGGACTCGATGTCTTTGTCGGCGGCGTGGAGGCATACTCAACGCTCGGCTACCTCAAAGACCCTGTCTTGAACACCTTCCTGCATCGCAACGATGCCGAGCTGGCCGAAATCATCTTCCATGAGCTGACGCACGCCAAAGTCTTCATCTCCGGCGACACAGACTTCAACGAGGCCTTCGCCACCGCAAACGCCGAGGAGGGGGTGCGCCGCTGGCTCCGCTCCCGAAAAGACGAAGCTGGCCTGCGTGCTTATGAAGCGAGTTTACGCACCCAGCAGCGCAACGTCCGCCTGCTGCTCGACACACGAGATGAACTGGAAGAGGTCTATAAAGGCACCTACCCCAGCGTCGAAAGCGAACGCCTCGCCAAACAGCGGGTGTTTGAGGCCATGGTGAAAAAGGCAGGCGCGAATCTGCCTATCTCACGCGTGCGCCTCCAGAATGCTGCGCAGAATTGGAACAATGCTCGTCTCAACACCATCGCCGCTTATCACACGTTGGTGCCCGGATTTGAAAGACTGCTCAAAAAGCACGGCGGCGACCTTGAAGCCTTCCACCGCGAGGTGGAAGGCATGAAGAAGCTGAGTGACGCGGAACGTCTGGCCATCCTCGGGACGCCAAAACGCTGAGGCTCACTTCCCGAAACACTGCACGCGGCCATCCATCGTACTCACATAGACGCGGCCTTGGGCGACGGTGATGCCGTCCCAGACTGGGGGGCTGGTGAGTTCGAGGCCGGTGCTCTGCTCGCCGGTTTCGGTGTTCACGGCCCACATCTTGGCGCCACGACGGCCTTCGAGGGCTTCGTTTTGCTCGTTGAGTTCCTTGAGAATTTCGGGGTCCTTGGCGGCGAGACGCTCGAAGGCATATTCTTCATCAATGGTGTCAGGCGCACCGCTGACGAGCACGGTTTTGCCGGCGAGAGCCATGCTGCGGGCGACGATCGGCACAAAGCGATCCCAGGTGTGCTTCACGAAGCTGCCTGCGGGTCCACCTTTGCCTCCTGCGGCTCCACCTTTGAACCAAAGTGCGGCTCCAACCTTGCCCTTGCCGGTTTCAACGCCTGCCCCGATACCGTGCGCGGCATTCGCGGAACTGTCGCGGCTGTCACCATTGTCGAAATTGCAAACAAGCACGGCGTCGGCGGGTTTCACATCGGGAGCCTCAAAGCGCTGCTGCACCTCGGCGGCGCTGAGGGCTTTGTGATAGAGCGCGAATTGATCCATCAAGCCGCTGAAGGCTCCGGCACTGCCCTCGGCCGCTCCTTCGCCATTGCCGAGATACATGGGGCGTGCGGGTTTTCCGGTGAGGAGAGCGCCACTGCCTTCAGCGACGAGTTTGCCGTCGATGTAGAGACAGATCTTTTTGTCAGCGGCGAGCGTGCCGACGAGGTGATGCCAGCCCTCGGTCAAAGCTTCCGCCGAGACGATGGTGGTGAGTTTGCTGTCGCTGCGGATGTGGAACTGCGGCTTCTTGTCGCGAATGTCGAGCACGAAGCCCTGCAGCGGTCCGCCATGGTGCAGGACGGTACCGTTGGGCGAGTCCGGCAGCACCCACGCTTCGACACTGAGAGCGGTCTCGGTGGGATCCAGCGCAGCATTGTCGGGGAAGAGCACCGAGCCGGGAACAGGTGCGTTGGCGACGGCGGGCGCGGCTTTTCCTTTACCCTTCGCCTTGCCTTTGCCCTCGGGTTTCGCCTCGGACTTGGCGTTCTTTTTCGCGGCCTTGCCTTCCTGCTGGGGTTTCGGCGGCTGCACAGCCAGTGGCTGCCCATCCGCGCCTAGCACGAGGCTGTTGCCTTTGCGCTCGGTGGTGGCGGATTCGGTGTCGTAGGCTTGCTCCGGCGGAGTCTTCGGCGTGGAGAAAAGGGTGTACTCCATGGTGGTGGTCCATTTGTAGTATTGGGCCTCGCGTCCGTAGCTGTACACGTTCTTATCGTCATGGACGAGGATGCGGCCGGCGGGTGCATACTTCCCTGCTTGATAATAGCCGCCATGCCCCCCGGCGAAGCTCTTGCCATAGACCCAGTAGCTGCGGTGGAAGTTCGAATCATCCAGGAAGCCCATGGGCGCGAAAAGATGAGCGCCTTCTCCTTTGTGAGCACCGCCTTGTTTGTCGAAATCACCGCTCACAGGGCCGACTTCGACGCGTTTGCCGTCTTCGACGATTTTTTGGGTACGGAGGTAGGTCCACTTGCCATCGCTGCTGAGGATGTCGTTGAGGGCGACGGGCATCTGGAGGGACTTGTGGCGGTCATTGAGGTCACCACCGGTGTCGGGGTCTTTGTCGTCGTAGTTTTGCTTCACGCGCATCTCGCCGGTCTTCGCGTCGAGACGGTAAAACCACAGGCCGCCGTCCAAGAAGCAGGAATGACCCGCGATGCAGCTCACGAGGCCATTTTCGACCAAAACACTGCCGTGCACGGGCCACACGCTCTCCATCATCTCCCACGCCCCATGGCTCAGCATGACGGGTGCGGCCTGAAACTTCCAAACCAGCGCTCCATCCGTTGCACGCAGACAATAAACGAGGCCGTCTTTGCCACCAAAGAACACACGACCCTTCCAATAGGTGGGCGGTGAGTCGACACGGCCGCCCGCGACGAAATGCCATGCGGGTTTGCCGGTGGCGGAGTCAAAGGCATGCAGCGTGTGCTTATCGACCTCGCTGACAAAGGTCAGGCCAGCGGCGGTGGTCGTGGTGGAGAGCGGAGGCGTGAGTTTGGCCTCCCAGGCCATGCCAAGGTCCTTTTTCAGGTCGCTCTTCGCCGCTCCGCTGCGGGCGTTGTCACTGCGGTAGGTGGGCCAGTCGGCGGCGTCGGCTTCTTTTTCATCGATGGCATCAGCATAGGCGGGGCCTTTGACGAGACGCTCATTGTCCGGGGTGTTCGCGGGGATCGGATAACGCGGCGCGGAGGCCATGACGGCCATGCCGTCGAGTTTGGCCTCAGGATAGCAGGCGCAGTTATGCGGCCCGGCGTAGGTGAGGCCGTTTGCGGGCATCACGCCGTAAAGACAGGCACCGCGCACCCAGTGGTTGAGATCCCAGTGCTGCTTTTCCATGTCCACATACTCGATGCCGGTGCGGGATGGGATGATGTATTTCTCCGTGGCCTTGCCCATGTAACAGCGATGGTGGAACCAGTAGGTGCCCTCCGGCACATCGGGGAAGAAGCTCTTCTTTTTCTCACCGGTGAGCGGGTCAAAGCCGCGATACTCGCCGCTTTGATTGCCGTTCATGTTGCCGGAATTCCACACGAGGCCCTGGGCCACGATGACATCTTCCAGGCTGCGGTAGCCGCTCTTTTCATGCGGCGCGGTCCAGATGTCTTTGCCCGTTTCGGCATTCATTCCCTTCATGGCCCCATCACCACCGGCGTAGATGATCACATCATTATGAAGAAGGATGCGCGGGGCAAAGTTGAACTCATAAAGCTGGCGGCGCTTCGTCGGATCGGTGGTGAATTTCACCTCGCCGGTCTTCGCGTCACGAGCGGCGATGCCGTCGCCGTTGTAATACACCACGCGTTTGTCGTCGATGGCCATGGTGACCGGGGCGATGCGATCTTCCTGCTGCCACAACGTTTTGCCGCTGTCCGCGTCGATGGCGAGCAGGTTGCGCGCTTTGCCATCCCAGTTGAACTCCGTCTCGACGCGCTTCTGATCGCTCTGCTGCTTCACAGCGAACTCCTCGTTCAAGCGCCATGCTTCTTTGTTCACGAGGGCAAAGATCGTTCCATTGCGCAGGATGAGCTCTTCCGCGCCTTTGGTCTGGTCATACACGCGGATGACATTGCCCGTGGCTCCGTCCAGGCACGAAATTGGATCCGTGATGCCCATGGTGACATAGACCTTGTCTCCCATCGCCACGATGCGGCGCGTGAGCTGCGTGGGGCCTGATTTGAGCGGCCAAAGGTGCGTGCTCCATTGCGGAATCGGCTTTTTCCACAACACGGTGCCGTTGAAGCATCGCGCGCGATGAGCATGAACTTCGCCGGCATGAGGATCGAGATGCGGCTGCCCTCGTCGATGATGTAGTAGATGCGTCCTCCCGCTGAAACCTTCGCGCTCACCGAAGACATGCGGTCGTGATGGCGGCTCCAGCGTGGATTGCCCACCCACTGCAGGCGTGACGGTGGCCCAACGAGCATGTCCTTGGAGGTCGGGTTGCCTTTGCTGTCGTAGGCGTAGTGCGTCCACTCATCCATGTCCTTCGGCCAGGGTTTCGTGATCTTCTCCCAGCTGCCGCCTTTCTTGATCATCGCTACGCCGAGCGGCGTGAGCACGCGGTCAATCTCCTCCTTGGAAACAGAAGCCGCGTCCTCGATGACGAGCAGGTTCACATAATTCTCAATGTAAGGCAGGTGCTTGCCATTCCATGCCTCGATCGAGACAGCGCCGTAGCCGCCGGCCTTGGCAATCGACTCACGGATCGCTGGAACGGAGCTGGCATTCGTGGTGAGCCCCTGGACCTGATAAGAGTCGTTCGCCCGCAACTTCCGCGTCAACATGCCATCCTCAAAGCCGACATGGACGACGATGCCGCCTTTGACCCCTGATTGGGCGAGAATGTCCGAGGCCTCATCGGCAAAAAGTGAGGTGGTGAGTAAGAGGGCACTAAAAATTCGTTTCATGGCAGGATGGAAGGCGCGTAACGACCGCTAAAGGACGGATGTTTCCGTGGATTTTGAACAATTAGCGGTCAGCCGCAGGAAGTGCCACGAAATGGTGGATTTGCAGCACGGCGTATGGGATGAAACAGGGCTCCCCTGCCCTACCATGCTGCGCTTCACCCTCTTTGGCTTTCCCGTTGTGATCCACGGCATTTTCTGGCTGAACACTGCTCTCATGGGCGGAGCTTTTCATGCCACCACGCCGGAGCACCTCAACGCTCTGCTGGGCTGGATAGTGGCGGTGTGCGTTTCTATCCTGATTCATGAGCTTGGACATGCCCTGGCGATGAGAAACTTCGGCGACCAGCGGGTCGTCATTCAGTTGATCGCGCTCGGTGGCATCGCGCAGGGTAGCCAATGGCGCACCCCGAGGGAGGACTTCATCGTCAGCGCGGCCGGCCCTGGGCTGCAAATCCTTGCTGGAATTGCCGTCGGCTGGACGATCACGGTCTGGCGGCCGGCCGAGCTTTGGCTCCTTCGCACGCTCGATGCATTCACCGTGGTCAGCATTTTCTGGGCGCTGCTGAATCTCCTGCCCATCCTTCCCTTGGATGGGGGGCATCTCTGCCGCGCCTACGCCGGTCCAGGCAGGCAGCGCCAGGTGCTCGTCATCAGCCTTGTCTGCTCGGCGGCTATTGCATTGCTGTCATTCCAGGATGCTTTCTGGCTCGGCGTTCAGTCACGGGTCCTGAGCCTGCTCGACATTAATGCCCGTACCCGCATCGGCGGCGGACTGTTCACGCTGATCATGTTCGGGCTGCTGGCCTGGAACAATTGGAAGCAACTCCGCAATGAGCCGCAAATCCCTTGGATGAACCCACGTTGATAGTCCGGCACGATTTTTTTCACACCGCATGCGCACCGCTCTCCTTTGCCTCCTTTTTCTCGCCGCCACGCTGCCTGTCGTGGCGCAAACGCCGAAGCCCGAGTTGATCTCGCCGCAGGTCAAGGCGGCGGTGGACAAGGCCGTCGGCTGGCTCATGCGCCAGCAGAAGACATCGGGGCACATCGTCGATGAAAAATCCGACTCGAAGCCCAAACGCGGCGACCTGCCATCGCACAGTGCCGCGATGACCTCGCTCGCACTCATGGGACTGGCCTCCGTCGGCCACATGCCGGATGATCCCACGCCCGAGGGCCAGGCCTGCGGCAAGGCGCTCCGTTTCATCGTCGAAGGCATCGAGCCGGACGAAAACGGCTACCTCGGACGCAGCGACCGCTCACGCATGTACGGGCACGGCATCATCGCCCTCATGCTCGCGGAGATGATCGGCCACGCGCCTGACGAAACCACGGACAAACGCATGCACAGCATGATCGAAGGGTCCATCAAGCTCATCCTGCGCTCCCAGCAGGTGCCGAAAAGCGAGGCGAATCGCGGCGGCTGGCGTTACGAGCCGAGTTCCAGCGACAGCGACATCTCCGTCAGCGTCTGGCAGGTCATGGCTTTGCGCGCTGCGAAAAATGCGGGCTTCGACGTGCCCAAAGAGGCCATCGACAACGCTGTCGCCTACATCAAGCGCAGCTATCGCGTCGAGCGCGACTCCAACGGCAATCCCAAGACTGACAACGCCGCGTTCAGCTACGAACCGTATGGCGGACGCCAGACCTTCTCCACCACCGCGGCTGGACTGCTCTCGCTGCAGGTTTGCGGCCAGTATGAAGCACACGAGGTGGCCGGTTCCGCCAACTGGCTGCTCAAGTCACCGCCGGAGATCAACGAGCCCTGGTTCTTCTACGGCTGCTACTACTACGCGCAGGGCATGTACCAGCGTGGGGGCGATCATGCAGCCACCGCCCGGCAAAAAACCGAGCAGACGCTCATCGCCGCCCAGTCACAGGACGGCAGTTGGTATCCACGCAATGGCAACGAAAAGAGCGCCGGGGCCGTCTATGCCACCTCGCTCGCTCTCCTGAGCCTGTCCGTGCATCATCACTTCCTGCCGATCTACCAGAAGTAGCACGTGCTTCGCATGGAGCGCCGCTGTCGATCCGTATCAGCAGCACCATGAACACGCTCACCCGCCGCCACTTCGCCCTCGCCACGCTTGCCGCTCCCGCCTTGCTCAAGGCAGAAAACAAGCAGGACAAGATTAATCTCGCCTTTATCGGCCCCGGTGGCATGGGCACGAATCACATCAAGACGATGTGCAAACGATCGGACGTAACATATTCCTGGGTCTGTGATGCCGACTCGAAGCGTGCGGAGGCCGCCGCTAAGCTGATCCAGGAAATGACCGGCCAGACGCCAAAAGTCGTCAGCGACATGCGCCGCGTGATGGACGACAAAAGCGTGCAGGCCGTTCTGATGGCCACGCCCGACCATTGGCATGCCCCAGGGGCCATTCTCGCCGCGAACGCCGGCAAGCACGTCTATGTCGAGAAGCCGTGCTCGCACAATTTGCGTGAAGGACGCCTCATGATCGAGGCTGCGGCCAAAAACAAGGTCTGCATGCAAATCGGCACGCAAAGCCGGAGCACAGCCTCCGTGGCAGTGATCATCGAAAAACTCCGCAGCGGCATCATCGGCGACATTTTGGTCGCGAAGGCCTGGAACAGCCAACTTCGCAAAAATCACGGCCATCAACCCGACTCCGAACCGCCTGCGGAGCTCGATTACGATGTTTGGCTCGGCCCCGTGCCCAAGGTTCCGTTCAAGAAGACCTACCATCCCAGCCACTGGCGCTGGTTTCATCACTTTGGTGCCGGCGATTTTGGCAACGACGGCGTGCATGACATCGACATCGCCCGCTGGGGCCTCGGCGTCGATCAGCATCCGAACCGCATCATCGGCCAGGGCAGCAAACTCTTCTTCGACGATGATCAGGAGTGGCCAGACACGCTCTACTGCGCCTTTGAATACGACATTGGCGGCAAAACCAAGCAGCTCATTTACGAACAGCGCGACTGGAGCCCCTACGTGCAGGAGGGGCACGAAAACGGCTGCGCTTGGTATGGTACCAAAGGCATGGTCATCGGCGGCAAGCAAAAGGGTGCCTGGGAGATCTATGGTGAAAAGAACAAGCTCATCGAAAAGCTCGAAGGCACTGGCCCCGATCTCGCCGCACATCACGCGAATTTCTTCGACGCCATCCGCACCGGCGCGAAGCTCAACGCCGACATCACCATCAATCACCTCAGCACTGCCCTCTGCCATCTCGGCAACATCGCCGCCCGCACGCGGCAGGCACTGGTGTTTGATCCGGCCAAGGAGCATTTTTCAGGCGACGCGGACACATCCAAACTTCTCAAACGCGAGTATCGCGAACATTGGGCGACGCCGGTGGGGTGAAGAGTTCGAGGTGAAGGGTGATGGGTTATGCGTTATGGGGGGCGCATGGAATCAATTCGATCCTTTGAAGACTTGGAGTGCTGGAAGACAGCACGGAATCTGCGGCTCTTTGTCAGCCGGCAGGTTGTCGCGCATCTGCCCAAAGAAGAGCGTTATGAGCTGGCGAGCCAGCTTCGGCGGGCGGCGCGCTCCATGACCGCCAACATCGCCGAGGGCTTTGGCCGCTTTCATTTTCGCGACAACTACAAGTTCTGCAGCAACGCCCGCGGTTCCCTCTTTGAAGTGCTCGACCATCTGATCACCGCTCATGACGATCAATACATCACCGACGCGACACTTTCTGAAGGCCGCCGCCTCTTCGAGACTGCCAAACGTCTCCTGAACGGCTACATGAACTACCTCACCCGCGCCGCCAACAACTCCAAAGACAACACCCTCCGCGAATCCGCCCCCTTCTATCACGCCTCCGAAGACCATCTCATTCCAAATCCCGCTTTCGACGAAGACCCATAACTCATAACTCATAACCCATAACTCATAACCCATCACCCTTAACTCATAACCACCATGCCCCCCTCCCCACGCCTCCCCTTCCTCGCCACGCTGCTGGCGTTATCCGGGGCCTGTGCGCTCGTCTATCAAATGGCCTGGCTGCGGGAGTTTCGACTGGTGTTTGGCGGTGCCACGCCTGCTACGGCAGCGGTGCTGGCGATCTTCATGGGCGCGATGGGCGCGGGCAGCGCATTGTTTGGCCGCAAGGCTGAAGCGTCTGACAATCCTCTGCGGTTGTATGCGCTCATCGAACTTGGCGTCGGCGTCGCGGCCTTGCTGACGCCGCTCCTGCTGTCTCTGGTGCGCTGGCTGTATCTCAGCACGGGCGGCATTGCCGCGCTGGGTCAGGTCACTGCCACGCTGCTGCAACTGCTGCTCGCCACTCTGGTTCTGGCTCCGCCCTGCCTGCTCATGGGGGGCAGCCTGCCTGCGGCGTTCAAGTGGGTCGAGACGGATCAAGACGAGCAGCGCGGCAGCCTTGGCGTGCTGTATGGCGTGAACACCCTCGGCGCGCTTTCTGGCGTCCTTCTCAGCACGTTCTGGTTGCTGGAGCACTGGGGCATCCGCACCACCGTGATGACCGCGGCTTTCGTGAATCTCCTCATCGGTGCCGCCGCATGGTGGGCGGCGCGTGTTGCATCACCGGCGCCGTCTTTGAAACCAGCGGCATCGCAATCAGCGACATCGAGCAGCCTGACAACGCGTTTCATTTATCTCGGGGCTGGCATTACCGGCTTCACGTTCTTCCTGAGCGAACTCGTCTGGTTTCGTCTCCTCGCGCCATTGCTCGGCAGTTCGGTGTATGGCTTCGGTTTGATCCTCGCACTCGCCCTCACGGGCATCGGTGTCGGTGGTCTTTGGTATCGACTTTTCTGGGCGTCACGTCCGGGTGCCGTCACGTTCGCAGCGCTAGCGCGTGTCGCGGCCTGGCAGGTGCTGTTTCTCGCGTTGCCATGGGCCTTGGGAGATCGCATCGCGGTCTTCGCCATTGATGTGAATCAACTGCGCACCCTCGGATTGTCGGGTCAGGTCGTTGGCTGGACTCTGATCTCCAGCCTGCTGGTGCTGGGGCCGTCCGTGCTCGCTGGCGTGCAGTTTCCGCTGCTGGTGGGCCTGCTTGGCTCCGGAAATCACGATGCGGGGCGTCATGTCGGTTACGCTTATGCCGCGAACACCCTCGGAGCCATCACGGGTTCGTTGGCCGGAGGTTTTCTGCTGCTTCCCTGGCTCACGGCGCCGGGTTCGTGGCGTGGTGTGATGTTGCTGACGCTTCTGCTGAGCCTCGGCGCTTCCGCACTGGGTGCGAAATCAACCTCACGTCGCGTCTGGCCGGTGCTCGCCCTCTTATGGCTCGCGGCTGGCAGTCTGATCTTCATCTCCACAGGCCCCAGCGCCGCTTGGCGGCACAAACCGATCGGTTATGGCCGCGTCGAGTCACTCCCAGCCACGATCAACGGCCTGCGTGGATGGCTCAATGCCAGCCGCTGGAAGATCGCGTATGAGTTTGAAGGACGCGAGGCCAGCGTGGCCGCCGTCTCCAGCGATGACGGCTACTGCCTTTATGTGAACGGCAAATCCGATGGTTCGGCCTTTGGCGATGCTGACACGCAGGTGATGCAGGGCCTGGTGCCTGCGATGCTGCATCCAGCACCCCACAACGCCTTCATCGTCGGCCTCGGCACCGGCACCACCGCCGGCTGGGTCGCTGACGTGCCAGGCATGGAGCGGGTCGATGTGGTGGAACTGGAGCCCGGCATGTCGGTGCTCGCGCGTGATCATTTTGCACCCGTGAACCGGAATGTGCTGGCGAAGCCCAACGTGCGTCTCATTGCCGGCGATGCGCGTGAGGCACTGCTCGCGGCTGGAAACAGCTACGACCTGATCATCTCCGAGCCGTCGAATCCTTACCGCGCCGGAGTGTCCGCCCTGTTCACGCAGGAGTTCTATGCGGCGGCCAAAGCCCGACTCAAAGAGAACGGCCTCTTTGCGCAATGGGTGCAAGGCTACGAAGTCGATGCGCAAGCCATCCGTCAGGTCTATGCCACGCTCACCGCGGTGTTTCCGCACGTGGAAACCTGGATCTCCGGCCCGAACGACCTTCTATTCATCGGTCATCTGTCACCGCCTGCTTACCCCTTGCAGCAAATCCGCGAGCGCATCACCCAGCCGCTGTATGCTGAAGCGTTGAAACGCGTTTGGCTCGCCCAATCCGTCGAGAGTGTGCTCGCGCATCATCTGGCTTCGCCTGAATTCGCCCGCAGTCTGCTGCAAGCAACGCCCGCGCACATCAACACCGATGACCGCAACCTGCTGGAGTACGGTTTTGCGCGTGCTCTCTCCAAAGACAATCAATTCGAGACCACGCAGGTGCTTTCCATGGCGATCGCCACGGAGACGGATGTTCCAGCGCATCTCGTGGCTGAAATCGATCGAAACCGGATCACCCATGAGCGCCTGCGCATGCTGGCCGCCGATGGCTCCACGTTCTCGATTCCCTCCGATCTTGCAGGCGATGACCAACGCCGGGCCGAAGCGCTCGTCGCGTTTGCCAGAGGCAATCATGAAAGCGTCATCGCTGCATGGACGGGCGCGCCTTCCAGTCCGTTTGAGCAGTTGATGCTGCTGGAATCAACCGCCCAGGCCGGGCCAGCGGAAGCCATGCCGCCGCTAGTCGAGGCTGTTCGCGCCGACTGGCCCGCTGATGCCAGTTTCTGGGCCGCGCTCTCCGCTTTCCGCCATGAATCCTACGACGATGCCACCGCCCATCTGCTCGATGGCTTCAAATCCGCACGCCAGCAAGTCTGGGTGCGCCTGTCCTCGATGCAGACGGCTCTTTCGCTCGTTCCGCCCTTGGTCGCGGCCAATCGTGATCTTGCTCCCTCGTTCATGGAACTCCTTCGCCAGCCATTTCCCGGCGGACTCGCCGATCCGGCCCGCCTGAACACTCTCGTGGAGATCATCCCGCTGCTCTCCGCCGCGCATCAGCTCGAAGTGCTCGCCATGTTTGAGCCCCACCCGCCGTGGCAGCGTGCATTCCTCGAGTTTCGCCTCAAAACCTACCGCGCCGCCTCGCATCCGCGCACGCAGCAGGCCGAACGCGATGTTGAGGAGTTTCTGCGCCACGCCGGCCGCCGCTTGGATGATCCCGCCGCGAATGTTCGTTGAAATGGCATGATCTCTTCGCTTTTCGTGATCCTGGCGGCTGCCGCATCCGCGCCGCAGCCAGATCCGAGAATCGAAGCACTGCCCAAATCAGCCGCGCTGTCCACCGACACGCCCGCGAAGGTCGAACTCGGTCGCCTGCTGTTCTTCGATCCCATCCTCTCCGCCACCCGCGAAGTCGCCTGCGCCACTTGCCATCATCCGCGTTTTGGCTGGGCCGATGCGCGGCCGACACCGCTCGGCGTTCACGCCACAGGCATCGGCCCGGAGAGGAAACTCGTCAAGAACACCGGCTTTTTGCCTTTGAAGCGCAACACTCCCACGATCTTGAACGCCGCCTTCAACGGCATCGAGTCAGGCAAGCCGTTCGATCCCGCCAAGTCGCCCATGTTTTGGGACAACCGTGTGCTGAGTCTCGAATCGCAGGCTCTCGCACCCATTCGCCAGCGCGAGGAGATGCGCGGCGATGTTTGTAGCGAAGCCGAGGCCGTTCCAGCGATGCTTGGACGCTTGAAGGCCATCCCCGAATACGTGCAGCGCTTCGAGGGCACAATCACCGCCGACAAAGTCGCCGACGCCATCGCCGCATATGAACGCACGCTCATCACACCCGACTCACCCTTCGACCGCTTCATGCGCGGTGACAAAACCGCGATGACCGCCGCGCAGCAGCACGGCATGCAGGTGTTTCACAAGGCCGGTTGCTCCCTCTGCCACAACGGCCCCATGCTCAGCGACTACAAGCTGCATGCCATCGGCCTCACGGACTCCACCACCAACCGCACCGAGTTCCGCACGCCCACGCTGCGTAACTTGAAGCACACCGCGCCTTACTTTCACCACGGCGGCAACCTGACGCTCGAAGAAGTTCTTTTCTTTTATGATCGCCTCATGGATCAAGCCGCCGAAACATTCGAAGGTGGAGACAACTCCCTGCCACCGCTCGATCCGTTGCTCCGCCAGATGAATCTCCTGCCCGAGGACAGCGTTCCCATTCTCACCTTCCTCGAAGCCCTCAACAGCGACGACTATGACAAGCGTGTGCCGCCAAGTGTTCCCAGCGGCCTGCCCGTGCCCCAGCCATGAGAACCCTCCTTTTTCTCACCATCGCCTCCTTCTGTGCTGCCCAAACCGGCACCATTCCCGCGGATCGGCCACGCGCACGCCCTGCCTCGGCGCTCACAGGCTGGGCGGATTGGGAAAAGGGCGAGGAGCTGCTCAAACGCATCCCGGTCCCGCCCGCGCCGGTGCTTTCGGCGGAGGACGAGGCGAAGACCTTCAAGCTCGCGCCCGGCTACCGCGCGGAACTCGTCGCGTGCGAGCCGATGGTGCAGTGCCCGATCTTCTTCGAGTTCGATCCCGAGGGGCGCATCTGGGTGGTCGAGTATCAGGGCTACATGCGCGATGTGCAGGGCAGCGGCGAGGGCGATCCCATCTGCCGCGTCGTCGTGCTCACCGATGAAAATGGCGATGGCAAAGCCGACCAGAGCACCGTCTTCCTCGACAAGCTCGTCATGCCTCGCAGCTTTGCCTTCGTTAAAGGCGGCATCTTGTTACAGGAGCCGCCGAAGCTGTGGTTCTGCGCCGACAAAGATGGCGATCTGCGCTGCGATGAGCGCACGCAGGTCGGCACCATGGGCGTCGGCGGCAATCCGCAACACACGGCGAACGGCCTGCGTCGCGGCATCGACAACTGGCTGCACTGCGCCGACTGGCCGCATCGCTACCAATGGAAGGACGGCAAGCTCATCGACGAGCCCACGCTGCATCGCGGCCAGTTCGGCGTGAGCTTCGATGAAACCGGCCGCTTCATCTCCTGCTACGAAAACAGCGCCATGCACATGGATCTCCTCCCCGCCGAGGCCCTCATGCGCCATCCAAACCTCGCCAAACTCGCGCAGCGCGGCGGTCGCGGCGGCTTCGGCATCAATGTGAATGTCGCCAAAGATGCTGCCGAGTGCTTTCCCATCCGCGTCACGCCTGCGGTCACACTCGGAGCCCTTGAACTCCGCGATGACGGCCGCCTGCGCACTTACACCATCGTCTCCGGCACCTGCTTTTACGATGGCGATCAATTCCCGCCCGAGATGCATGGCAACGTCTTTGTGCCCGACTCCGCCGGTCACCTCGTCGGCACTTTAAAGCTCGACGGTGGCACGCACCCGCACGCCACACGCTTCTTCCCGCCCGAGCAGGAACTCATCGCCAGCACCGATGAACGCTTCCGCCCCGTGAACGCCCGCGTCGGCCCCGACGGCGCGCTCTACCTCGCCGACATGTATCACGGTATCATTGAGCACGTCATCTTCATCGTCCCCTGGCTCACGAAGCAGATCGAGCAGCGCAAACTTTACGAAGGCAACGATCACGGGCGCATCTGGCGAATCGTGCATGAGAATGGCGTGAAACGGGAGATATGGAGTGATGGAGACTTGGTGAAGATGCTCGGACATCCGAATAGTTGGCAGCGAAACACAGCGCAGCGTTTGCTCGTCGAGCGTGGCGAGGACATCGGCGATCCGAATCGCTTCGAGACACCGCTGCATCGTCTGCATGCGCTGTGGACGCTCGAAGGCATGGGCAAGCTCACGCCAACGCATCTGCAAAAAGCCGCGAAGGATGCTGATCCACGCGTGCGAGCCGCCGCTGCACGACTGGGAGCCAAAATCTCTCTCAACGATGAACCGGATGCCAGCGTGCGACTTCACGCGCTGCTCTCGACGAAGCCGCTTTCAGCAATCGCTGAGCATCTCACGCGTCATGAGGACGATTTGAGCCGCATCGCAGCCATGACGACGATTCATGGCCAAGAGATCGCTTTGCTCGACCTCTTGCTGAAATGGTCACAGAGCACCGCGCATCGCGTGGAGACGCTCAAACTGCTCTCCCAGCTCGCGTGCATGGATGGCAGGGCGGAGGTGATTCTCGCGAAAATGGCCGAAACGGCGATTTGGCAGCGCGAGGCCTTATTGGACGGTTTTCTCGCCTCGCAGGCCAAAGTCACCGTGAAGGCCAAACCGGCCTTCTTGGACGAAATGGCCACAAATCGCGACATCGTCGCCCGCGAACGTCTTCAGCGGCTGCGCATGGCCTTGAACTGGCCCGGTGCGGAAAACGTCACGCTTTCCACACGCAAGCAACCGCTCAGCGAAGCCGCGAAACAGCAGATCGAACGCGGCGGGGCCGTGTATCAAGGCGTCTGCGGCCTCTGTCATCAGCCCACTGGCTACGGCGTGCCGAATGTCGCGCCACCGCTCGCGGAGAGCCACTGGGTCACCGGCGAGCCCGAGCGCCTCATCCGCATCGCGTTGCACGGCTTGTATGGCGAGATCGAAGTAAATGGCCAGAAGTGGAACCTCGCCATGCCTGGCCAGGGGCTGAACCCGCTGCTCGACGACGCGAAACTCGCCGATGTGCTTAGCTACATCCGCAACGCCTGGGGAAACGAAGCCGCGCCCATCACCGCCGCCCAAATCGCCGCCGTGCGTGAGCAAACTAAGGACCGCAAAATGCCTTGGACCGCCGACACGCTCCTCCAAGTCGATGCCCGCGCCGAAAACGCCCTCCAGCCCCATGCCGACGGCGTTCTGCTGCTCCCCGCCAGCGCCGCAAAGACCTACGGCCAAAAGCTCGCCTACCGTCCCTCGCTAAACGTGTTGGCTCCGTGGCGCATCGACACCGACGTCGCCGAATGGACGATCCAAGTCCCCACCGACGCCGAATACGAGGTCCTTGTCACCCTCGCCGCCGATCAGGCCTCTGCGGGTGACTCGTATGTCATTGAGGCCGAAACAGCGACCGCCAAGGGAACGGTGAAATCAACCGGCGGCTACGACTCGTTCGCCGAGCAGTCAGCGGGCACGCTCAAACTTAAAGCAGGCGTGCAAAAGCTGCTCATGCGCCCAGACGGGGCTCTCAAGCAGGAACTCGCGGACGTGCGGGCGGTGCGGCTGCGGCGGAAGTGAGCAACCGGCTGGAATACTCGCGCTCGCGGGTTGCGGGGGCGGATTCTCCGGTCTATCTCGGCGGGTGGAAGACACCGACTACAAAGTCAGACTTGAGATTTTTGAAGGCCCGCTGGACCTGCTGCTCTACCTCATCAAAAAGGAGGAGATCGACATCTACAGCGTGTCGCTGGAGCGCATCACGAAGCAGTACCTGGAATACATCGACACGTTCAAGGCGCTGAACATCGAGCTGGCGAGTGAGTTCATCGTGATGGCGGCCAATTTGATGTACATCAAGAGCCGCGAACTGCTGCCGAAGGATGTGCAGCCGCCGGAGGAGGATGCCGAGGAAGGCGATCCCCGCTGGGAGCTGATCCGTCAGCTCGTGGAGTACAAGAAGTTCAAGGAAGCGGCCCAGTTCCTCGGCGTGCAGGAGGTGAAGAGCGATGAACTGTTCGTCACAACGCCAGAACTGCCCGATCTGGAGGCTCCGGTGACCGGCATCGGCCAGGTGGGCATCTTTGACCTCATCCGCGCGTTCCAGCGCATTCTGAAGCGCTTCGAGAACGCCAGCGACTTCCGCGAGATCGTCAATGACCGCTACACGGTCGCCGATAAGATCGAGCACCTGCTCAACATTGTGCCTGCCGGCGGTCGCGTGAAGTTCGAGGAGCTGTTCACCACCGCCGCCAGTCGCGGGGAGGTGATCGTGACCTTCTTGGCGATGCTAGAGCTGATCAAACTCAACCACCTGCAAGTCGAGCAGGAGCAGTTGCTGGGCGAGATCGTGGTGGTGAGACCGGAGGTGTGAGGCAGGTTGCGGAGTTGTGGGTGAAGTCGGAGCTGCCTAATGACGAAACCAGAATTCCGAAAGACGAAGGAATGCCGAAGTCCCAATGACTAAATTCGTCATTCGCCATTCGGGTTTCGTCATTCCCTCTTCACTTCCCCTTCGCCACCGCAGGCGCGGGTGCGGGTGCGGGTGCGGGTGCGGGCTGCGGCGGGACGCGGGTGAATTGCGTGGACTTCCCGAGCATCCAGAACAGACCGCCGATGCAGCCGAGCAAAACGAACACAGCCACACCGGTCCAAAGGCCGGGAAGCAGCGGTTTGTGGAGACGGCGTCTTGCCATCGGGAAATGTGACACGGCTTGCCGCCCTGCGCCAGTGCGGCTATGATCGAAGATGCTTCCCTGGCTGAACAACGACCGCTTCCCCCTTTACTTGGCCCCCATGGCCGGGGTGACGGACGTGATCTTCCGCCGGCTGTGCAAAGAACAGGGGGCGGACGTGATGGTGACGGAGTTCGTGAGCGCGGAGGGCATCCTGCAGCGCGACGACCGCACGCGGCACTACACGGACTTCGATGACGAGCAGCGGCCGCTTGGCGTGCAGCTTTTCGGCTCCGACGGCGTGCGCATGGGTGAGGCGGCGCGGAAAATCATCGACTGGAAGCAGCCGGACTTCATCGACATCAATTTCGGCTGCCCCGTGAACAAGGTGGTGGCCAAAAACGGCGGCTCGTCGCTACTCAAGGATTGTCCTTTGCTCGCCAGCGTGGCGCGTGAGGTCGCCAAAGCGGTTCCCATTCCCGTGACGGCGAAAATGCGCATCGGCTGGGACGCGAATCATGTGAACGCGGTCGAAGTGGCGAAGATTCTCGAAGATTGCGGCATGCGGGCCATCGCGGTGCACGGTCGCACGCGTGCGCAGGGCTACACGGGCCTCGCCGACTGGGAGGTGATCGGCCAGGTGGCGGATGCAGTGAAAATTCCGGTCATTGGCAACGGCGATATCGCCAGCGGCCAGGATGTGGAGGTGCGCCGTGCGCAAACCAACGTGAAGGGCATCATGATCGGCCGTGCGGCGATGGCGAACCCGTGGGTGTTCAAGGAAGCGAAGCATTACCTCGCCACCGGCACGCACGCCGCGCACGCGAGCATCGAAGATCGTTTCAACTTCATGCGGCGGCACTGCCAGATGGCCATCGAACGCAATCAACGCCTCGGTGAGCTGCCCGCGATGCGAGCGATGCGCAACCGGCTCATGAACTACACCAAGTCGATCCCCGGCGGCAAATGGCTGCGTCAGCGTTTCTCGCAAATCGGCAGTCTGACGGAACTGGAGGACATTTTCGCCTCATACCTCGATCACCAGGCCACGCATCTTTACGAGCACGCGGCGAGCGAGAACGTGTGAGGCAGATCAATTCGCGAAAACGCCCTTGAGCCATTCATCGACGACCGGCGTGGCAGGATAGGAGGGATCACCCATTTTCCGATTGATCTCGGCATGACCGACAAGACCGCGGCCTTCGAAGCCTTTCACCACAGCGGATGAGCCCGCCTTTCGCAGGGCTTCGCCAAGGGCCTGCGATTGCGCGGTGCCGTCCACGCGCTGCACATGCAGAATGAGGAAGGACGGCGCATTCGGCGGGTCGGCGCGAAAGGTGGGCGACAGAGCTTTCTGCCGTTCCGGAGCGGTGCCGAAGGCCTGGATGTAAGTGTCGTGCATCAAATCACCGCCTTCCGCGATCTGGCGCGGCACGTCGTAGCAGGCACCATCGAGCGGAATGACACCGCGTAGCGATTTGGGGCCGAGTCCGGCCTTTTTCAAGTAACGCATGTCGGTGCCGACAAGGGCAACCAGATGCGCCCCGGCGCTGTGTCCCATCAAAACGATGCGTTTGCCGTCGAAACCGAGATTCTCCGCGTTTTTCACGAGGTAGGCGGTTGCATCCGCGATATCCTGAGCCTGATCCTCGACCTTGCAGTTTGGAACCAGCCGATAGCCGAACGAGGCGAAGGCGTAGCCCTGTGGCAGGTAATGAGCGGCCTTTTCGTTAGCAGCGAGGTCCTTGCTGCCTCGCTTCCAACCGCCACCGTGGACGTAAACGACGAGCGGCGATCCGGGTGCCGCGGGCTTCCAGTAATCGAGCTTTTGCAGCGGGTCCGTGCCGTAGCTCATCTCCTGCTTCGTCGTCGCCGAAGGTTCGAGACGCTTGGTCAAAAACTCACGCATTCGACCGCCGAGCTGTGCCTGGGCGGGAACGATGGCGAGCAGGATGCTGAGGATGACGATGGTCTTGTGCATGTCGCGTAAGGCGGGAATCACTGACATGAAATGCCGGTGTCGGTCATTGGTTCCATGAAATCTTCGTCCCCTCGGCGGAGAATGACGGGTCCAGAAATTGATTTTGCGTGGCACGATGGGCGGTGGCACTGACTCACCACAACATCACCTTCTCTATTCGCTTTTCCGCATGACGCTTTCCAATCCCTGGTTCATCGCCGCAGTCGTCGGCGTTCTCGGTGTCTTTCACCTCGAATTGATCGCCACATTCCTGAATCTCGCCCAATTTCGTCACACGTTGCCTCAGCGGCTGAAGGACATCTTCTCCGATGAAACGGTGCAAAAGGCCGGTGAATACGCCAGTGCTTCGGCCAGAGTCGATCTGCTGCGCAGCACCTTGTCCCTGGGCATTCTGATCGCCTTTTGGTGGGGCGGCGGCTTTGGCTGGCTTGAGCGCTGGAGCAACGCCTGGGGTTGGGGCGAACTCAAAACCGGCGTGGCCGTGATCGGCCTGCTGATGCTGGCGCAGAACGTGATCTCCCTACCCTTCGATGCCTATGACACCTTCAAGGTCGAGTCGGAGTTCGGATTCAACCGCACAACGCCACGCACCTTCATCATGGATCGTGTGAAGGGCCTTGTGCTGACGGCCTTGCTTGGCGGGCCGCTGCTGGCGCTGGTGCTGTGGTTCTTCCAAACTCAGCAGCAGGCCGCGTTGTATGCCTGGGCCACGGTGGCGATCTTCAGCATCGTGATGGCCTGGCTTTCTCCTCGTCTGCTGATGCCGCTCTTTTTGAAGTTTCAGCCACTGGAGAATGGTGCGTTGCGCGAGGCACTGCTCGCATTGGCGGCACGCTTGAAGTTCCCCGTCGTTGATGTGTCGGTGGTGGACGGTTCACGCAGGTCCAGCAAGGCGAACGCGTTCCTCTCAGGCTTCGGCATGAACAAGCGCATCGCTTTGTTCGACACACTGATCGAAAAGCACTCGCAGGCCGAGCTCGAAGCGATCCTGGCGCACGAGATCGGCCACCACAAATGCCGTCACGTGCCAAAGCAACTCGTTGTCGGCTTGCTCGAAACAGGCCTGCTGTTCTTCCTGCTGCATGCCGCCCTGCAGTCTCCCGCGTTTTTTGCCTCCTTTGGCGTGATCGGCAAGCCCCTGGGCCTCGGACTGGTGCTCTTCAGCATTCTTTACGCCCCAGCCAGCCTGCTGCTCGGACTGGTGAGCAGCGCATCGAGTCGGAAGCACGAGTTCGAGGCGGATGCCTTCGCGAAAGAGGCCTGTGGCAGCCAGCCGCTGATCGAGGGCTTGAAGAAACTTTCTGTGGATCATCTTTCGCACCCAAATCCTCATCCGCTGACGGTCTGGCTGCATTATTCACACCCGCCGATCGGCCAGCGGCTGGCCGCCTTGGAAAGCTGAAGAATTCAGTCTTCATGGAATTTTCGCACGTTTGATAAATAATCCGTTTCTCCGGCGTAGCCTGTCCCAACACCCCAAAATCCATGAAAAGCCCCCTGCGAGCTTCTCTACTCACCCTCGCCATCACCTCCGTTCAATTTGCTGCCCAGGCCAATCCGCCTGCCGCGCCAGCCCCAGCACCGGTGGCACCCGTTGCCCCTGCGCCAGCAGCACCGGTGGCCCCTGCCCCTGCCGTTCCAACTCCAGCCCCAGCCCCGGCACCCCAGGTGGCTGCTGCACCAGCACCCGCCCCAGCATCGGTAGTGGATTTCATCCGCGATGTGCAGCCGATCTTCGAGAACAAGTGCCTGGAGTGCCACAATCCGAACAAGATCAAAGGCAAGCTGCTCATGGACACCGCTGCCGCGCTCCTCAAAGGCGGTGACACCGGCCCTGGCCTCGTCGCAGGCAAGCCTGACGAAAGCGAGATCATCAAACGCATCGTCCTGCCCAAAGATCACGACGATATCATGCCTCCGAAGGGCGGGCCCCTCGCTGCGAACGAAATCGACGTCCTGAAGCGCTGGATCGCCGCCGGTGCCCAGTGGCCGCAAGGTCTCACGCTCCAGTACAAGACCCCGGAGCAACGCAAGGCCATCGCCGAGTTGCAGAAGAAGCTGCCGACCTTGAAGAACATCCAGATTCTGCCGGAGCGCTATTCTCTGGAAACGAAGCGTGACTACCATCGGGTCGTCGTGCTGGCCACCTTCCAGGATGCCACTACCAAGGACGTCACGGCCCTCTGCGACCTCAAAATCGCCGACACCAAGATCGCAGCGTTCGACGGACTCACGTTGAAACCCGTGGCAGAAGTTGGAAGCACGGAAATCATCGCCTCCCTCGGCGGCCAGACCGTGAAAGCGCCGGTGACGGTCAAGGATGGCACGAAAGACCGTGCGATCTCCTTCCGCCTCGACTGCATGCCTGTCTTCATGCGCGGCGGCTGCAACCAGGGTGGCTGCCACGGTGCCGCCCGCGGCAAGGACGGCTTCCGCACCTCGCTCTTCGGCATGGATCCTCCCGGGGACTTCATCCGCATCACTCGCGAAATGCCCGGCCGCCGCATCAACCTCGCCATCCCCGAGGAAAGTACACTCATTGAGAAGGCCGTCGGTGCCGTGCCACACTCCGGCAACCAATGCTTCGAACCCGACTCCGTTTACAACAAGACGCTGCTTGAATGGATCGCCGCAGGTGCGCAGGACGACAAGCCGGACGTTGCCAAGTGCACCGGCATCGAGGTCTATCCGAACCAGATCGTCATGGAAGGCAAGAACGCCTCCCAGCAGATCACCGTTCGCGCCACCTACTCCGACGGCAGCGACCGCGATGTGACCAACCTCGCGCTTTACATGTCGAACAACGACCCGACCGCCACCATCAACAAGGATGGCCTCGTGACCTCCGGCGACCGCGGAGCCGCCTTCATGCTGGCACGCTTCGATGTTTACTCCGTCACCGCCCAGGTGCTCGTCATCCCCGACAAGCTCGAGTACGAGCGCCCGAAACTCGCCGAGGTGAATTACATCGACCAGCTTGTGAACGAAAACCTCCACAAGCTCCGCATCCTGCCTTCCGGCCTCTGCACGGACGAGGAGTTTGTGCGCCGCGCCTTCATCGACATCGCCGGTGTCTATCCCGAGGCGAACGACATCCGCACATTCATCGCGGACAAAAATCCCGACAAGCGTGGTGCGTTGGTGGACAAACTGCTCGAACGCAAGGAATTCACCGAGTTGTGGGTGATGAAGTGGGCCGAACTGCTGCAGATCCGTTCCTCCATCAACAACAACCAGCCCCCCTTCTACAAGAACGCGCTGCTGTATTACAACTGGCTCTCCGAGCGCATCGGCAAGAACGTGCCGATCAATGAAATCGTCGTCGAACTGCTCTCCGCCACCGGCGGCACCGTCAGCAACCCCGCCGTGAATTTCTACCAGACCGAGCTCGACCAGCTCAAACTCACGGAAAACGTGGCGCAGGTGTTCATGGGCATGCGCATTCAGTGCGCCCAGTGCCACAACCATCCCTTCGACCGCTGGACGATGGATGACTACTACGGCTTCAAGGCCTTCTTCGCCCAGATCGGCCGCAAGCAGACGGACGCCCCAGCCGAAGTCATCGTTTACAACAGCAAGGACGGCGAATCCCGCCACTTCCTCACGCAGGCCGTGATGAAGCCGAAATTCCTCGGCGGTGAAACGCCTGAAATGAAGGCCGGCGATGATCGCCGCAAAGTGCTCGCCGAGTGGATGGCCTCCCCGCGCAATCCCTTCTTCGCTCGCAACATCGCCAACATCATCTGGTCTCACTTCACCGGTGTCGGTGTCGTCGAACCGGTCGATGACGTCCGGGTCTCCAACCCGCCGTCGAATCCCGAACTGCTCACCGCCCTTGCGCAGCACCTCACCGACTACAAATACGACATGCGCAAGTTCGTGCGCGACATCTGCACCTCGCAGACCTACCAGCGGACCACGAAGGTCAACGAGACCAACGCCGGCGACCACAAGAACTTCTCTCACGCCCAAGTCCGCCGTGTGCGCGCTGAAATCCTCCTCGACTCCATCTCGCAGATCACCGAGACGCCGAACAAGTTCCAGGGCCTGCCTCTCGGCGCCCGCGCCGTCCAGATCGCCGACGGTGCCGTGACCAACTACTTCCTCACCACCTTCGGCCGTGCGAAACGCGAGTCCGTCTGCTCCTGCGAGGTCAAAATGGAGCCCACGCTCTCCCAGGCGCTGCATCTGATGAACGGTGACGCCGTCAACGACCGCATCAAGCAGGGACGCGTCGTCGCCAAGATGGTGCAGGAGAAGAAGAGCGACCGCGAGATCGTCGAAGACCTCTTCCTCCGCGTCTTCGGCCGCATGCCGAATGACAAAGAATGGGCCTCCGTGCAGCAGGCGCTGTCCGCCGACCCCGGTGGCCGTCAAATCGTGCTCGAAGACCTCTTCTGGGCCCTGCTGAACTCCAAGGAGTATTTCTTCAACCACTGATCTGAAGCGCGAATTTCAAGCGGGCGCGTCGAACCACCGGCGCGCCCGTTTTTTGTGCTGCGGGCCTCACTTGATCCCCGGCATCAGCTTCGTGATCGACTTCGCCAGCAGCAGCAGCACGATGCCGGAGATTCCAGAGGTGATCACCACATCCATGAAGCGCGCAGGCATCTGCGCCGTGGCATCGCCTGTCACCTCGCCCGCGAGCAGGCCGGCCAGGATGTTTCCAAGCGCGCTGCCGAGAAACCAGATGCCCATCATCTGGCCGGTCAGGCGCGGCGGTGAAAGTTTGGTCACCGCACTCAGCCCCACCGGACTCAGGAAAAGCTCTCCGAGCGTGTGGATCACCACCACAGTCATCAGCCACGTCGGCCACACCGGCCCGGTGCTCAGCGCACGTTGCGCCGCCCAAGATGCCACGGCAAAGCCCAGCGCTAGCATCAGCAGCGACCATGACACTTTCGTCGTCAGTGAAGGCGATCGATCACGCCTCGCCAGCCACGCCCACAAACCCGCCACCACGGGAGCTAGCGCGATCACGCACAGCGGATTGAGCGCCTGAATCCAGCTCGCGGGGGCCTCCCAGCCGCCGAACTGCCGGATGGTGAAGCGTTCCGCGAAAATGCTGAAGGAGGAGCCCACCTGCTCAAAACCTGCCCAGAACAGCGCCGAAGCACAAAACAGCACCACAATGACGGCCAGCCGCTTCAACTCGACCGCCGTCAGTCCCGCAAACAAAAACGCCCAGAGGAAATACACCAGGGCAATGCCGCCGATGATCCATGCCGTCCACTGCGCCAGTTTTTGCGCATTGATCGGCACCACTCCGGCCACGCACAGCACCGTCAGCACTACCACCGCGGCCAGCGCTGCCCAAAACAGCAGCCATTCGCGGCGCAGATTCTGTCCCTCGTGATGCAATCGCTCGCCCACATGCGCGACATGCCGCTGCGTGATCTTGAACTGCACGAGCCCGAGGAACATCCCTGCCGCCGCCGCTGAGAATCCCCAGCGCCAGCCAATTTCCTCCCCCAGCCACCCGCAGATCATCTGGCCCAGAAAAGCGCCCAGATTGATGCCCATGTAGAAGAGTGTGAAACCTGCATCACGCCGTGCCCCGCCTTCGGGATAAAGCTGACCCACGAGCGCGCTCATGTTGGATTTCAGCAACCCTGACCCAAGCGCGACGATCACAAGCCCAATGAAAAACGCTTCCGTCTGATGAATGCCTAGCACCAAATGACCGATGGCAATGGTCACTCCGCCCCACCAAACGGCGGACTTTGCGCCCATCAGGCGGTCCCCTGCCCAACCCCCGGGCAGCGCCACCATGTAAACCAGCGCCGTGTAAAGCCCGTAGATCGCCGCAGCCATCTCGTCGGTGAGTCCCATGCCTCCACGCTTCACCTCCGCCACCATGTAGAGCACTAGCAGAGCCCGCATGCCGTAGTAGCTGAAGCGCTCCCACATTTCCGTGAAAAACAGGGTGTAAATGCCGCGTGGATGGCCGGTGGATTCAGTGGTCATGGCGATGAAGGCCGCCATCCAAGACGAGTCGCGGAAAAACGCGAGCTTTTCCTCGCGCAGCCCGGCCTCATGCGTGCCAGGCTTGGGTACGTTGTTCACGCTTAAGCGTGCTCACAGCGTCCTCGTCACGCTCAAGCGTGAACAACATACAAATGCGCTCACCCCGCCGTCACCAGCTTCGCTTTGAACTTCACCATCGCGGCTTGGATGAGCGGATCATTGTAAAAATCATCGCCCACCTTCACCGCCTCCGGTTCGTTCGTTGCCGCAGGTTTCGGGGCCTCTTCTTTCGGTGCCGCCTTCACCTCCGGTTTCGTTTCTGGCTTCGGTTTGGCCGCTGGAGGTGCTTCATCCAGCAATCCAAGCCCGATTTCCGAAAACGCCGGGGCTTTTAGGCTCGCATCGAGCACGAGTTCAAACTTCATCGCCTGCCCCAGGAGTTCCTGGGCCAAACCTTCGAGAAAACTCAACTGAGCAGGCCGCATGAGGCTGTCGCGGGCAAATCCCTCTGTGGTGGGGAAACCAACCTTGATGATCTTGCCCGTGATGCCGAGCAGCGAGGCCGCCTGCAGCCACGAAACCGCCAACGGGCGACGTTCCTGCACAAGATTCACCAACTGCGGCCAAAAATCCGCCGTGCTGGCCACTGGCTTCGCTTCCGGCTCGGGCTCTTTCTTTACCGGCGGAGGTGCTGCGACCACGAGCGCAGGTTTTTCCTCGCGCACGACCGTTTCAACGCGACGCACGGGTTCCGGCGCTTTGACAGGCTCCGCGGCTTTCACCGGCGCAGGCTCTCGACGCGGCGGTGGGGCCATTTGCGGCTTGGGGGCGGGTTTGGGCAGCCCGGCACCCGTTCCACCATCCAGTGCGTCGATCACATCGCTGATGGAAACCTCGTTGAGGCTTTGCACAGCCGCGATCACGCCAAGTTCAAAGTGCAGGCGCTTGTTGCTGGCCCAGCGCATGCGTGAATCAACCTCCGCCAGACCATCCACCACACGCAGCAACTGCTCCGTGGTGCCCATCTGCGCCTGGACGGCGATCTCATCGATCAGTTCCGGGCTCAAGTCCTCCGAGGCTGCCTCCGGGTCCGCCTGTTGCACCAGAAGCGTGCGGAAATGCTGGATCAGGTCGCCCAGCAGCCGCCCCAGGTCCTTCCCGGCTTCATTTTGATCGTAAACGGCCCGCAAGGCCCCGACCGTGTCGCTTTCCAAGATGCTTCGCGCTAGTTGAGCCACCGACTCACCCGAGGTGAAGCCGAAGACATCCAGCACGTCCTGCTCAGTGATCTTCTCACCGCAGAAGGCCACGAGCTGGTCCAGCATCGACTGCGCATCGCGCATGCCGCCTTCCGCGCCCTTGCCGATGGCGTAGGCCGCCTTTTCGTCGAGCTGCACGTTTTCCAGCTCGGCGATGTGCAGCAGGTGCTTCGCGATGATCGCGTTCGGGATGCGGCGCAGGTCAAAGCGCTGGCAGCGGCTGATGATGGTCGGCAGGATCTTGTTTGCCTCCGTTGTGGCAAAGATGAATTTCACATGCGGCGGCGGCTCCTCGAGGGTCTTCAGCAGCGCATTGAAGGCCCCAGCGGTCAGCATGTGGACCTCGTCGATGTAGTAGATCTTGAACCGGCAGCGTGATGGGGCGAATTTCACGTTGTCGCGCAGCTCGCGCACCTGCTCCACGCCGTTGTTGCTTGCGCCGTCGATCTCCAGCACGTCCATGCAGCGCCCTTCGGCGATTTCGATGCTCAGCTCGTCATCCGGGTCGAATTCGATGCTCGGCCCGCCCTTCGCGCACAGCGCCTTGGCAAAAATGCGCGCCGTGGAGGTCTTTCCGGTCCCACGCGGGCCCACGAACAGGTAAGCGTGCGCCAGACGGCTCTGCGCGATGGCATTCCGCAACGTGCGCACGACGTGTTCCTGGCCGAGAACATCGGCAAAAGTGCGGGGACGGTATTTGCGGGCAAAAACTTGGTAACTCACCCGTTCAGGCTAGCGAACCACCTCCGTGAAGCCAACAGAAGTTTGACCTTGAGCCTTTAAACTTGAAACTTCAGCGCCAAACCTTGACTTGCCATAGCCGCCCTGCCCTCTGACTCGTTTTCCGGAATTCGTCCTTCGCCATTCCTCATTCGTCATTTCCCCCATGCTCCTCTCCCTGACCTCCCGCATCCTCCGCACTGTCGATCCGCTTTGTCTGGCGAAGATCGGCTGGAATTTCGGCTACAAAGGGGCGCGATCCGTGATGCTGCACAAGCAGCGCATGAAGCAGGGACAGTTCTTCCCGCCCTTCTTCTACATCTCCATCCTGAACTCTTGCAACCTCCGCTGCCAGGGCTGCTGGGTCGATGTCGATAAGCCGCGCGAGTCCCTGAACCTCGACGAGCTGAACAAAATCGTGAATGACGCCAAACGGCGCGGGAATGCCTTCTTCGGCATCCTCGGCGGCGAGCCCTTCATGCACCCGGAGCTGTTCGACTTCCTCGCGATGCACCCGGACGCCTACTTCCAGGTCTTCACCAACGGCCAGATGATCACCGAGAAATCCGCCACCGCCATGCGGAAGCTCGGCAATGTGACGCCGCTCGTCAGCATCGAGGGCACCGAAGTCGTCAGCAACGAGCGCCGCGGCAAGACCGACGTGCTCACCCGCACCCTCAAAGGCCTGCAAAACTGCCTCGATGCCAAAGTGCTCACCGGAGTCGCCACCAGCCTCTGCAAGACCAACATCGACGACCTCCTCACCGAGACCTGGCTGCGCCGCCTCATCGACATGGGCGTCCACTACGCCTGGTATCACACCTACCGCCCTGTCGGGCCAAAGATCAGCGCCGAGCTCGCTTTAACGCCGGAACAGATCACGCAGGTGCGTCGTTTCGTCGTCAACATGCGGGCCAAGCTGCCCATCGCCATCGTCGATGCCTACTACGACCACAACGGGCAGGCGCTCTGCCCCATGGCCAACGGCATCAGCCACCACATCAGCCCCACCGGCGCCATCGAGCCCTGCCCCATCATCCAGTTCGCCAAGGAAAGCGTCCGCACCACCGACGACCTCTTCGATGTCTTCACGAAGAGCGAGTTCCTGCGCGACTTCCGCCACATCGCTGCCGAGAACACCCGCGGCTGCATCGTCCTCGAGCGCCCGGACCTCGTGAAAGCCGTCGTCACCAAGCACACCGCCAAAGACAGCACCATCCGCCAGACCGCCATGGCCGAGATCGAGAGCATGACCCCACGCACCAGCCAATGGCGCGAAGGCGAAGAGATCCCCGAGAAGCACTGGATGTACTGGCTCGCCAAAAAATACTTCTTCAACGACTTCGGCGTCTATCGCGGGCTGGAGAAGAAGAGAGGGGCATGAAGGGGACGGCTAACGTCGAGGTGTGGCACCGGCGAGACTTTATGGCTGCGGTTCAGACTGCGAGTGCCGTCTGGGAGCAGACCATGGTTGATTGAAGCAGGCGTGGTGTGCTGGCCGCTTATGAGTCGCGGGCTGCCTCTTGCGAGGCCTATC
>Ga0169931_10001016_pt1 | contig 46394 bp, 37 predicted proteins | sample Kivu_15m_20L_FD_129675 | JGI IMG/M metagenome (GOLD analysis project Ga0169931, IMG submission 129675) | Freshwater microbial communities from Lake Kivu, Western Province, Rwanda to study Microbial Dark Matter (Phase II) - Kivu_15m_20L... | ecosystem: Environmental > Aquatic > Freshwater > Lake... | reverse complement strand
GGCGTCGTGGACTTCGCCGAACTGCTGCTGCGCTCGTACGAGCTGATCGAGCGCAGCGCAGCGCTGCGCGCGCACTACCAGGCGCGGTTCCGGCACGTGCTGATCGACGAGTTCCAGGACACCAACGTGCTGCAGTACCGGTGGATCAAGCAGCTCGCCGGGCCGGGCACGTCGGTGTTCGCGGTCGGCGACGACGATCAGTCGATCTACGCGTTCCGCGGCGCGAACGTCGGCAACATGGCCGCGTTCGAGCGCGAGTTCCGGGTGCCCAACCTGATCAAGCTCGAGCAGAACTACCGGTCCCACGCGCACATCCTCGACTGCGCGAACACGCTGATCCGCAACAACGCGAGCCGGCTGGGCAAGGAGCTGTGGACCGAGTCCGGGGCGGGCGAGCCGGTCCGGGTCTACGAGGCGCTGTCGGACGCGCAGGAGGCACAGTGGCTGGTCGAGGAGACGCGCGGCCTGATCCGCGACGGCTGGCTGCGCAGCGACGTCGCCGTGCTCTACCGCAGCAACGCGCAGTCCCGCGTGATCGAGCACGCGCTGTTCTCCGCCGGGATCCCGTACCGGGTCTACGGCGGGCTGCGGTTCTTCGAGCGCGCCGAGGTCAAGCACGCGCTCGCCTACCTGCGGCTGCTCGAGAACCCGGATGACGACACCGCCTTCCTGCGGGTGGTGAACTTCCCGGCGCGAGGCATCGGTGCACGCTCGATCGAGCAGCTGCAGGACACCGCGCGGGCAGCGGGCTGCAGCCTGTACGCCGCGGTCGCGGCGCTGCGCGGCGCGGCGGCCGGCAAGCTCGCCGGGTTCGTCGCGCTGATCGAGCGGCTGCGCCGCGACGCCGCGCCGCTCAGCCTGGCCGAGACCGTCGGTCAGGTCGTCGAGAAGAGCGGCCTCGTTGCGCACTACCAGACCGAGAGGGAAGGCCAGGACCGCATCGAGAACCTGCGCGAACTGGTGAACGCCGCCGCGGCGTTCCTCGCCGAACAGGGGGTGGGGCAGGAGGTCCCCGCCAACGTCGGGCTCGCCGCGCCGGCGGACGCGGCGGGCGCCGATCGCGAGGCGCCCGGCATCGCCCGGCTCGAGGGCCCCGTGATCGATGGTCGGGTGATCGATGGGTCGGTGATCGACGCGCCCGGGGCCGACGCCCCCGCGGGTCCGCCGAGCGGCGACGACGCGCCGGCCGGGGTCGACCTCGGTGGCGTGCCGCGTCTCACGCCACTGACGGCGTTCCTCGCGCATGCGTCGCTCGAGGCGGGCGACATGCAGGCGGGCGAGGGCACCGATGCGCTGCAGCTGATGACCGTGCACTCGGCCAAGGGCCTGGAATTCGACGCGGTGTTCATCACCGGGCTGGAGGAGGGGCTGTTCCCTCACGAGAACTCGGCGCAGGAGCCCGCGGGGCTGGAGGAGGAGCGGCGGCTGATGTACGTGGCGATCACGCGGGCCCGCAAGCGGCTGTACCTGTCGCTGTCGCAGACCCGGATGCTGCACGGGCAGACCCGCTACAACCTGCGCTCACGGTTCCTCGAGGAACTGCCCCCAGGGTCGATGAAGTGGCTGACGCCGCGCGCGCAGCCGGCGCGACCGGCGTGGGGCGACCCGTCGGGCCGCTGGGGCGACGGTGGCCGCGGCGGCTGGCGCGAGCCGACCGGGCGCGACGAGGGCGCCGGCTACACGACGCCCGCGTCCGACGCCCGGTTGGCCGCGCGCTTCGACCGCGGTCTGCCCTGGCGGGTCGGTCAGTCCGTCGCCCACGCGAAGTTCGGCGAGGGCGTGATCCTCGGCATCGAGGGTGGCGGCACCGATGCCCGGGTGCAGGTGAACTTCGGCCGTCAGGGCGTCAAGTGGCTGGCGCTGTCGGTGGCCCGACTCGATGCGGTGAACTGATCCGCCGCGCGTGCGCAACCGCCGATGCGCCGGCCCGCTGCGGGTCGCTCAGCCGCCGGGTGCGCCGGCGGCCGGCGTCGGCAGCTCGACGCCATCCCGGACCACGTCGCGGTACGACGGCCAGAACGAGCAGTAGAGCGCCGCGAGCATCGCGAGCGACAGCGGCGACAGCAGCAGCGTGAGCACCGCCTGCGGCAGCAGCGGCCGGATCAGCTGCAGCACGATCGACAGCGCGATCGCCACCGCGAACCACGACAGCATGTAGACGACGAACACCGCCTTGTTGCGCCACACGCCGACCAGGCTGTAGAAGAGCGCCCGCACCGGGTGCAGCCGGTGCCACGCGACGAACACCGGCGCGTACCACATCGCCATCTGCACCGGCGTGTACAGCAGCAGGAACAGCACCGCGGCGAACGCGAGGCTGGCGTCGGACAGGGCCGGGTCGTCGGCCTGGATCGCGCCGGTGGCGACCCGGAACAGCGTTCCGCCGTCGGCGAGCATCGAGACCGCGAGCACCGTGACCGTCAGCACGCAGTTGATCGCGCCGAGCATCAGCAGCGGCTTCGCGCCGCGCCCGCCCTGCGCGCGCAGACCGTCGTACAGCGTCCACGGCGAGGGCATGCGCCCGCTCTCGGCGGTGCGCACCGCCTGCATGAAGCCGACCGACAGCGCCGGGGTCAGCACCAGCGGCGCGAATCCGCCGAGGATCGGGATCACCGTCGGCAGGATGATGGTGAACAGGAACAGCACGGTCAGCCCGAGCAGCGCCAGCGGGTGACGGCGCAGCAGCGCAAAGCCTTCGCCGACCCAGCGCCAGCCGGTCCGCGGCGCGACGCGCATCACCTGCATGCGAGGGCTCCGTGGGTCGCGTCGAGTGCGGGGACCCCGTCGCGGCGGGCGCGCAGGATGCGCTCGAAGTGGGCTGGGTCCTTGGGCACCACCCACTGCGCCGGGCGCGGCGCGAGTGCGTCGTCCAGCCGCGACAGCCAGAACCGAAGCGCGGCGGCGCGCAGCATCGTCGGCCACGCGGTGCGCTCGGCGTCCCCGAGCGGGCGCACCCGCCGGCAGGCCCGCACCAGCGCGTCGACCCGCACCGGGTCGAGCGCGCCGCTCGCGTCGTCGATGCACCAGTCGTTGCAGACCACCGCCAGGTCGTAGACCCAGGGGTTGGTGCCGGCGAAGTAGAAGTCGATGACGCCGCCGATCCGGTCGCCGTCGAACAGCAGGTTGTCGCGGAAGAGGTCGGCGTGGGTCGCGCCGCGCGGCAGCGCGCGTGCGGTCGCGCTCTCGTGGAAGCGTCGCTGCGCGTCCAGCTCGGCGGCGAGCAGCCCGGCGGTGGCCGCCGGCAGCCGCGGCGACAGGCGCGCCGCGGTGTCGACCTGCCAGGCGAACCCCCGAGGGTCGGGCTGCGCACCGGGGAAGTCCGCCGCCGCCGCGTGCATGCGCGCGAGCAGGTCGCCGACCGGCGCGGCGTGCACGAGCGACGGCCGCTCGACGCCGCGCCCGGGCAGCCGCGTGACCAGCGCCGCCGGACGGTCGGCGAGCATCGACCACAGCGCGCCGTCGGCGTCGGCCACCGGATCCGGGCAGGCGATGCCGCGCGCCGCGAGGTGGCGCATCAGGTCCAGGTGGTACGGCAGTTCGGCCGGGCTCAGCCGCTCGAACAGCGTCAGCACCCAGCGACCGCGGGCGGTGTCGACGAAGTAGTTGGTGTTCTCGATGCCCGCGCCGATGCCCTCGAACGCGACGAGCGCCCCGACCGGGAGCCGGGCGAGCCAGTCTTCGAGCCGGCTGCGCGTGACGGGGGTGTAGACGGCCATTGAGCGTGAAACCGCGGGCAGGGCGGGACGGTCGAACCGCGGATTCTATCAGCCGGTGCCCGCCGGCCGCCTCAGAGGTACAGGTTGACCTCGCGCTCCTGCGCGGTCGCGTAGAACCCACGTGCCTGGTAGAAGTCGAAGATCGCGTCGACCACGCCCTGCGGCTCGTCGATCACCCGGATCAGGGCCATGTCCTCGGGCGAGATCATGCCCTCGCCGACCAGACTGGACTGCATCCAGTCGATCAGGCCGCGCCAGAACTCCGTGCCCATCAGGATGACCGGGATGCGCCGCCCCATCTTGGTCTGGATCAGGGTCAGCACCTCCAGCAGCTCGTCGAGCGTGCCGAAGCCGCCGGGCGTCGCGATGAACGCGCTCGCGTACTTCGCGAACGCGACCTTGCGCGCGAAGAAGTGGCGGAACTGCAGCGAGATGTCCTGGTACGGGTTGCCGCTGGTCTCCAACGGCAGCTGGATGTTCAGACCGACCGACGCCGACTTGCCGTCGAACGCCCCCCGGTTGGCGGCCTCCATGATGCCCGGCCCGCCGCCCGAGATCACCGCGAAGCCGCTGTCGGACAGCAGCCTGGCGAGCTGCACGGTGCGCTCGTACCAGAAGGCGCCCGGCTGGATGCGCGCGCTGCCGAAGATCGACACCGCGGGGCGCACGTCGGCGAGCTTCTCGGTGGCCTCGACGAACTCGGAGATAATCCCGAGCACGTGCCAGGATTCGCGCGCCTTGATCGCGACGGACCGCTCCGCCTGGCCGATCGCCCGCAGCTGGGGCACTTTCTTGCCGATCGTCATGTCTGAACCGACGCTTCTGCTGGTGGACGGGTCGAGCTACCTGTTCCGGGCGTTCCACGCGATGCCGGACCTGCGCACCCGCGCGGGCGAACCGACCGGGGCGATCCGCGGGGTCGTGTCGATGCTAAGGCGGCTGCGCGCCGACCGCAAACTCGTGGGCGACGTGCGGTACGCGGCCGTGGTGTTCGACGCACCCGGCAGGACGTTCCGCGACGACCTGTACCCGCGGTACAAGGCGAACCGGGCCGAGACCCCGGCGGACCTGCAGTCCCAGATCGAACCGATCCACCGGATGGTCCGGGCGCTGGGCTGGCCGTTGCTCACGATCGAGGGGATCGAGGCCGACGACGTGATCGGCACGCTCACCGAGCAGGCGTGGCGCCGCGGGCTGCGCACCGTCGTGTCCACCGGCGACAAGGACCTCGCCCAGCTGGTCAACCCGCACGTGACGCTGATCGACACGATGACCCGCAACGGCGAGGTGCCGCAGCCGCTGGACCGCGACGGCGTGATCGCCAAGTTCGGCGTGCCGCCCGAGCGCATCGTCGACTGGCTGACGCTCGTCGGCGATGCGGTCGACAACGTGCCGGGCGTGCCGAAGGTCGGCCCGAAGACCGCGGTGCGCTGGCTGGCCGAGCACGGCTCGCTCGACCGCGTGATGGCGGCGGCCGACGACATCGGCGGCGTGGTCGGCGAGAACCTGCGCACCGCGCTGCCCTGGCTGCCCACGGCCCGCGCGCTGGTGACCATCAAGACCGACTGCGACCTGTCGGCCCACCTGGGCTCGATCGAGGAGGATCTCGTGCTCCGGCCGGAAGACGACGCCGCGCTGCGCGAGCTGTTCGGGCGCTACGAGATGAGGTCGCTGCTCGGCGAGCCGCGCGGCGGCGGCGGGCTTCGGACGCCGGCCGCGCGCGCCGCGGCGGCGATCGCCGCGACGACGGGCGGGCCGACCGACCCGGGGGGGAGCGGCGTCGTCCCCGACACCGGTTCGGATGCGCCCGCACCGGCGTACGACTGCGTGACCGATGCGGCCGCGCTCGAGCGCTGGATCGCCCGGATCGAGGCGGCGCCGCTGGTGGCGTTCGACACCGAGACCACGTCGCTCGACCCGATGGCCGCCGAGATCGTCGGCGTGTCGTTCGCCCTCGAGCCCTACCGCGCGTGCTACGTGCCGCTCGCGCACCGCTATGCGGGTGCGCCCGACCAGCTCGAGCGCGAGGTCACGCTCGAGCGGCTGCGTGCCTGGCTCGAGGACCCGACGCGGGCGAAGGTCGGCCAGAACCTGAAGTACGACGCGCACGTGCTGCAAAACCATGGCATCACGCTGCGCGGCATCGTGCACGACACGCTGCTGCAGTCGTACGTGCTGGAGGCGCACCGCACCCACGGCATGGACGCGCTCGCCGAGCGGCACCTCGGCCGACGCACGGTGACCTACGAGGAGGTGGCCGGCAAGGGCGCGAAGCAGATCGGATTCGAGCAGGTGTCGCTCGATCGCGCGACCCGGTACGCCGCCGAGGACGCCGAGGTGACGATGCACCTGCACCAGGTGCTGTTCCCGCAGCTGACGGCCGACGCGAAGCTGCTCGAGGTCTACCGTCGCGTCGAGATGCCGGTGATGCCCGTGCTGCAGCGCATGGAGCGCCACGGCGTGCTGGTCGACGCGCCGCTGCTCGCCCGGCAGTCCGACGAGCTCGGCGCGAGGATGGTCGCGCTCGAGCGCGCGGCGCACGAGGCCGCCGGTCAGCCGTTCAACCTGGGCTCGACCCGGCAGCTCGGCGAGATCCTGTTCGGCACGCTGAAGCTGCCGGTGCTGAAGAAGACGATGGGCGGGGCGCCGTCGACCGACGAGGACGTGCTCGCGAAGCTCGCCGAGGACTACCCGCTGCCCAAGATCCTGCTCGAGTACCGCGGCTGCCAGAAGCTGAAGTCGACCTACACCGACAAGCTGCCGAAGATGGTCAACCCGCGCACGGGTCGGGTCCACACCAGCTTCTCGCAGGCCACGGCGGTCACCGGCCGGCTGAGCTCGAACGAGCCGAACCTGCAGAACATTCCGATCCGCACCGCCGAGGGCCGGCGCATCCGCGAGGCGTTCGTCGCCCCCGCGGGCAGCCTGATCGTGTCGGCCGACTACTCGCAGATCGAACTGCGGATCATGGCGCACCTGTCCGGCGACCAGAACCTGCTGCACGCGTTCGCGCAGGGGCTGGACGTGCACCGCGCGACCGCGTCCGAGGTCTTCGGCGTGCCGCCGGACCAGGTCGGCGCCGAGCAGCGGCGCTACGCGAAGACCATCAACTTCGGGCTGATCTACGGGATGAGCGCGTTCGGGCTGGCCGCTCAGCTCGGCATCGAGCGCGACGCCGCGCGCAACTGGATCGAGCGCTACTTCGCGCGGTACCCGGGCGTGAAGCGCTACATGGACACGACCCGGGCCCAGGCCAAGGCGCAGGGCTGGGTCGAGACCGTGCTCGGGCGGCGTCTGTGGCTGCCCGAGATCAATTCCCCGAACGGGCCGCGTCGTGGCGGCGCCGAGCGCCAGGCGATCAACGCGCCGCTGCAGGGCACCGCCGCCGACATCGTCAAGCTCGCGATGATCGAGGTGCAGCGCTGGATCGACGCCGAGGGCCTCGGCTCCCGGCTGGTGCTGCAGGTGCACGACGAGCTGGTGCTGGAGGTGCCGCAGGCCGAGCTCGAGACGATCCGCGTCGAGCTGCCGCGCCGGATGGCGGGCGTGGTCGAGCTGTCGGTGCCGCTGCTCGCCGAGGTCGGCGCGGGACCGAACTGGGAGCAGGCGCACTGAGGCTGCGGCGCGCGGCTGCAGTCCGGGGCCGACCGAGGGGTTTGTGTCGGCGCGGGCCGTGGGTATGCTGACGCACGTCCGCTGAAGGACGCAACCGGAGTGGTCGCGATGGGTGCGCTCGAGTCGTCGCTTCCCGTGCTCGTCGCCGGCGGCGGGATCGGCGGTCTGGCGGCTGCGCTCGCGCTCGCGCGGCGCGGCTCGAGAGTCACGGTGCTGGAGCAGGCCGCGTCGATCGGGGAGATCGGCGCGGGCATGCAGCTCGGCCCGAACGCGTTCCACGCGTTCGACGCGCTCGGCGTCGGCGCGGCCGCGCGCGCGCGGGCGGTGTTCACCGAGTGCCTGGTGATGCACGACGCGATCGACGAGACCGAGGTCGCCCGCGTGCCCACGGGCGAGGCGTTCCGCAGCCGGTTCGGCAACCCGTACGCGGTGATCCACCGCGTCGACGCGCACCGGTCGCTGCTCGAGGGCGTGCAGCGCTCGGGGCGGGTGGCCGTGGTCACCGGGACGCACGTCGAGCGCGTCGAGCAGGACGGCGACCGGGTCGCCGCGTTCACGGCGGACGGCCACCGCCACGACGGCGTCGCGCTGATCGCGGCCGACGGCGTGAAGTCGGTGGTGCGCGCGCAGTACGTCGGCGATCCGCACCGCGTGACCGGGCACGTGGTCTACCGCGCGGTCGTCGACCGCGCGGAGTTTCCCGAGGACCTGCGCTGGAACGCGGCGAGCATCTGGGTGGGCCCGAACTGCCATCTGGTCCACTACCCGCTGCGCGGGGGCGAGCAGTACAACGTGGTGGTCACGTTCCACAGCCGGGAGCGCGAGGACTGGAGCGTGACCGACGGCAGCCCCGAGGAGGTCCGCAGCTACTTCGCCGAGGTCTGCCCGCGCGCCCGCCGCCTGATCGACCTGCCGAAGTCCTGGCGACGCTGGGCGACCGCGGACCGCGACCCGATCGGGCAGTGGACGTTCGGGCGGGTGACGCTGCTGGGCGACGCCGCGCACCCGACCACCCAGTACCTGGCCCAGGGGGCGTGCATGGCGATCGAGGACGCGGTGACGCTCGGCGAGGCGCTGCGGGTGCACGACGGGCACTGGGAGCGCGCGCTCGACCTGTACCAGCGCTCGCGCGTCGCCCGCACCGCGCGGATCGTGCTGTCCGGCCGCGAGATGGGACGGCTTTACCACGCGCAGGGCGTGGAGCGCCTGGTGCGCAACGCGATGTGGACCGGGCGCACTCCGGAACGCTTCTACGACGCGCTCGAGTGGCTGTACGGCTGGAACGTCGGCACCTGCCTCGCCTCGCCGCACTGACGCACGCCTGAGTGCACGCCGCCCGGTGGGGCGCACTGCGCCGGCGATCACTCCGGCCGCGCCCGCTCACACGTAGGCGATCAGCCGCCCGGCGAAGACGGTCGCGCCCCACAGCAGCAGCGAGGCGGCGCCGGCGCAGCGCATGCCCGTGGACGGCGGGCCGGTGGAGCGCAGCGCGTCGCGTGCGGCCGACGCGTGGAACGCCGCCGCGTTCAGGCCGGCCAGCATCAGCAGCGCCATCTTCGCGGCGAACGCTCGATTGGCGAGCAGCTCGCCGGCGGCCGCGACGAACAGCAGGGTGCCGCTCGCGAGCGCGCCACCGAAACCGACCAGTGCGACCGGCACCGCACTGCGCAGCAGCGGCTCGACCGCGCCGTGACGCAGCAGGCCGATCAGCCGCAGGTCGACGACTGCGATCGCCCCCACCAGCAGCGCGAACGACAGGATGTGCACCGACTCCACCAGCGGGAAGACCCAGCCCGACTGCACCCAGCGGGCGAGCGCGGTGCCGGCGAGCGGCTCGGCGAGGGTCGCGACGCTCACGGCGGCGGGATCGCACGCCGGGCGGCGAAGATGTCTCCGAGCGCACGCCAGCGCGGCAGTTCGGGCAGCGACTCCAGCGGCACCGGCAGGCGCTGACGCCAGTTCGGCGGCAGGTCGGGCGTGCCGGGCAGGTTGGGCTGGCGGCGCTGGCCGGCGACGTCCTCGAGCTGGACGATCGCCAGCCGGGCGCTCGAGGCCGCCAGCCAACGGTGCAGCCGCTCGGTCAGATCGGCACCGCCGATGCCGCGCGCGTCGAGGCCGGCGGTCACCCGCGCCAGATCGGCTGCGCGTTCGTCGCGCCATGCGGCGAGCTCATCGTGCGTCGTGCCGCAGGCCTGGGCGCGCTCGTCGAGGTCGGCGGCGACGGCCCAGCCGTCGATCGTCGGCAGGTCGTGCGTGGATGCGCACACCGCCGCCAGTCGCGGGAGCGAGCGCGGATCGGCCAGCCGCCCGAGCGCGTCGCGCTCGAACCAGGCCACCCGGGTCGACAGCACGCCGGCGTGGGCCATCCGCTCCCGGAAGCCGGGGCGGACCGTGCCGAGGTCCTCACCGATCACCAGGCAGCGCTGCAGCGCGCTGCGCATCGCCACGACGCGCAGCAGCGCGTCGAGCGGGTAGCGGACGTACGCGCCGTCGCTCGCGCGGCCGCCCCGCGGCACCCAGAACAGCCGCTCGAGCGACATCACGTGATCCACCCGCAGCCCGCCCGCGCCGTCCATCGTCGCCTGCAGCAGCGCATCGAAAGGCGCGAGGCCGCGGGCGAGCATCACCTCGGGTCGCCACGGCGGCAGCCCCCAGGCCTGACCCTGCGGCGCGAACGCGTCGGGCGGCGCGCCGAGCTCGTGGTCCAGCGCGACCAGGCCGGGGTTCGACCAGGCGTCGGCTCCGGCCGGATCGGCACCGACCGCGAGGTCGGCGACCAGCCCGATCGGCGCGCCTGCCGCGTGTGCGGCGTCGCCCGCGGCGCGCCACTGCCGCTGCGCCAGCCACTGCACGAACCGGTGAAAGGCGATGCGCTCGGCGTGGTTGGCGCGGAAGGCCGCGACCCCTGGCGCGTGCGGGTGCTCGTGTCCGGGCGGCCACGCGCGCGGGTCGGCGACGCCGTGGTGCTCGGCGAGCGCCTCGAAGCATGCGTGCGCGTCGGCGCGCACGCCCTGCGCGTCGCGCCAGCGCTCGAAGTCGCGGTGCGCGTCGCGGGCGCGCGCGGTGTCGCGGCACGCGCGGAAGTCGCTCCACAGCCGCTCCAGACCCTGGCGCTTGAGCGCGACCACCCGGGCGTGGTCCACCTGCGGCGCAGCGCGCACCGCCCGCAGCGCCGCCCGGGTCTCGGCGCGGTCGAGCCAGTCCGCGAACAGAGGCGCCGGGAACGTCGACGCCGCCTGCGGCAGCGACACGTACAGCGGGTTGAGCGCGAGGCGGCTGGACGGCGAGTACGGCGATGCGCGTTCGGGCCAGGCGAGCGAGGGCGCGTGCACCGGGGAGACCAGCAGCCCCGACGCCCCCGAAGCGGCGGCGAGACGCGCCAACGCGGCGAGGTCGTCGAAGTCGCCGATGCCCCAGCTGCGCTCCGAATGCAGCGCGTACAGCTGCAGCGACAGCACCCAGGCGCCGGGCGGGTGCTCGAGCCCTGCCGGCAGCCAGCAGCGCGGCGGGACCGCGTAGATCCGACCCGGGGGGGTGGGGGCGACCCCGAGGTCGCGCCCGTCGCCCGCCTCGGCCGGTCGGATCGACAGCGCGGCCTCGCCGATCGGCAGCGGTGCGGGCAGCCGGAAGCGGTGCCGTCGCAGCAGCCGGCCGTGGTGCCACGCCGATGCGACGATCCGCGTGTCGGTGCCCGGCACGATCCGATGCGGCGGTCCGCAGTCGCCGACCCGGACCGCGAGCGGACCGTCGTCCGCCCCCAGCACGCACTCGACCTCGGCGTGTGCGTCGCCGGCGGCGACCACGGCCGCCGAGGCCGCGCCGGGGCGCCAGCGGGCGCGCTCGTCCCGGGCGAGCGCGCCGGTCACGCAGACCACCACCGCCGGCGCATCGACCTCGATTGGATCGCCGGGTTCCAGGTCGAGCGGCACCGCGTCCGACGCGGTGTCCAGCACCCGCAGCCAGCCTTCGGGGTGCTCGGGCGGCGGCAGCCTCAGCGTGTGGCGCCCGTCGCCGGCGACCAGCCCGATCCACGCGCGGTCGCTCGCCGCGCCGGGTCTCGCGCTGCCGGCGTCCAGCAGCATCGCGAGCGTCCGGCGCCGCCCGTCGTGCCAGTCGGCGTCGGACATCGGCGTCGCATCCTCGCGCAGCCAGACGAGGTCGGGCACCCGCGGATCGTCGTCGGACGGGCGGCCGTCGTAGAAGCGCTCGGCGCGCACGCAGGGCAGCGCGTCGCGCAGCCGCGTGAGCTCGGCCACCAGACCGCGCAGGTCGTCGGCCGCCGGCGAGGGCACCGGCGGGCCGCCGCCGTCGTCCGGCGCGTCGCCCAGGTCGGGTGGCCAGGCGATCCAGGTGAGCGGCGTGTCGTGCCCGTACGGGTTGTTGTTGCCGCCCTGCGAGACCGCGAACTCGTCGCCCGCGCGCAGCATCGGCACGCCGCGCGCCAGCATCAGCGAGGCGAGCATCGCACGCATCCTGCGGCGGCGGCGGCGCAGCACGTCCGGGTCGCTCGTCGGACCGTCGGCACCGCAGTCGTCCGACCAGTTCGCGTCGGTGCCGTCGCGGTTGTCCTCGCCGTTGGCGTGATTGCGCTTGTCCCGGTACGAGACCAGGTCGGCCAGCGTGAAGCCGTCGTGCGCGGTCAGGAAATTGATGCCCGCGGCCGGCCCGCGGGCGCCGAACACGTCGCTCGAGCCGCCCAGACGGGTGGCGAGCGCGCCCGCGACGTGCGCGTCGCCGCGCCAGTACCGGCGCAGGTCGTCGCGGGCCCGGTCGTTCCACTCGGCCCAGCCGTGAGGGAACCCGCCGACGAAGCGGCCCTCGCAGTCCCAGCCCTCGGCGATCAGCTTGCAGCGCGACAGCACCGGGTCGTCGCGGACCGCGCGCAGCCACGGCAGATCGGTCGCGAACGCGCCGCCCGCATCGCGGGCGATCGCCGAGGCGAGGTCGAATCGGAACCCGTCGACGCCGACCTCGTCGGCCCAGTAGCGCAGCGCGTCGACCACCAGACCGGAGACCGCCGGCTCGTGCGCGGCCAGCGTGTTGCCGCAGCCGGAGAGGTTCGCGTAGCCGCCCGGCCGGGCCGGGTCGGCGCGGTAGTAGCACGCGTTGTCGAGCCCGCGCAGCGACAGCGTCGGGCCGCGTTCGTCGCCCTCGGCGGTATGGTTGTAGACCACGTCGAGGATCACCTCGATGCCGGCGTCGTGCAGCGCGTCGACCGCGTCGACCATCGCGGCGACGCCCCGGGGTCCGGCGAGCGCCGGGTGGATCGCGAAGAACGCGATCGGGTTGTAGCCCCAGTAGTTGCGCCGGCCGGCGCGCGCGAGGTGGAGCTCGTCGAGCCACGCGGCCACCGGCAGCAACTCGACCGCGGTGACGCCCAGCGCGGTCAGGTGCGCGATCGCGGCCGGGTGCGCGAGCCCCTCGAGCGTGCCGCGCAGCGGCGGCGGCACGCGCGGGTGCCGGACGGTGAATCCGCACACGTGCAGCTCGTAGAGAACGGTCTCGCCCCACGGTCGACGCGGCGGCGGGGGCCGTTCGCGCCGCGTCCGCGGCGGCGCGACCACCCGGGCCTTGGGCACGTACGGCGCGCTGTCGCGTTCGTCGAAGGATTCGCAGCCGTCGGGGTGCCCCGCGCGCCACCCCAGCACCGCGTCGTGCCACTCGAATCGGCCGATCAGCTCGCGCGCGTACGGGTCGAGCAGCAGCTTGTTCGGATTGAAGCGGTGTCCGTCGCGGGGTGCGTACGGCCCGTGGGCGCGCAGCCCGTACACCAGCCCGGGCCCGGCGCCCGGCAGCCGGCCGTGGTGCAGGTCGCCGTCCCGACCCGGCAGCACGAAACGCGCGGTCTCGCGGGTCCCGGTCGGGTCGAACGTGCACAGCTCGATGCGTTCGGCGTGCCGCGACCACACCGCGAATTCGACGCCGGTGCCGTCCCAGTGCGCACCGAGCCGTGCGCCGCTGCCGGGGTCCAGGGCGCTCACCGGGGCCGGTCGGGCGAGGCCGGCTGGAGCACCAGCGCGGCGAGTGGCGGCAGGGTGAGCGCGACCGACGCCGGGCGGCCGTGCCATGGGCCGGCGTCGGCCTCGACCGCGCCGAGGTTGCCGACGCCCCCGCCGCCGTACGGGCGGGCGTCGCTGTTCAGCCGCTCGATCCAGCGGCCACCGCGCGGCACGCCCACCCGGTAGCCGTGGCGCACGACCGGCGTGAAGTTGCACACCACGAGCACCGGGTCACCGCCGGACGGATCGGCGCGCAGCCACGCGACCACGCTCTGCGTCGCGTCCTGGCAGTCGATCCACTCGAAGCCGGCCGCGTCGCAGTCGCCCGCGTGCAGCGCGGGGAGCGACGCGTACGTCCGGTTCAGGTCGCCGACCAGCGCCTGCAGGCCGCGGTGCCGCTCGCCGTGAACCGGATCGTCGAGCAGGTGCCAGTCGAGCGCGCGGTCGTGATCCCACTCGCGGCGCTGGCCGAATTCGCCGCCCATGAACAGCAGCTTCTTGCCGGGCTGCGTCCACATGAACGTCAGGTACACGCGCAGGTTCGCGAAGCGGCGCCAGTCGTCGCCGGGCATCTTCTCGAGCAGCGAGCGCTTGCCGTGCACCACCTCGTCGTGCGACAGCGGCAGCACGAAGTTCTCGGCGAACGCGTACAGCATCCCGAAGGTGAGGCGATGGTGGTGCCACGGCCGGTGGACCGGGTCCTCGCCGACGTAGGCCAGGGTGTCGTTCATCCAGCCCATGTTCCACTTGTAGCCGAATCCCAGCCCGCCCAGCCAGGTTGGTCGGGACACCCCCGGCCACGCGGTGCTCTCTTCGGCCACGGTCATCGCGCCAGGCACTTCCTCGTAGACCTTCTCGTTGAGCCGGCGCAGGAACGCGATCGCCTCCAGGTTCTCGCGTCCGCCGTGCGGGTTCGGCCGCCATGCGCCCGGCGGGCGGCTGTAGTCGAGGTAGAGCATCGAGGCGACCGCGTCGACCCGCAGCCCGTCGACGTGGAACGCGTGCAGCCAGTACAGCGCGTTGGCGATCAGGAAGTTCGCCACCTCGGGGCGTCCGAAGTCGTAGACCAGCGTGCCCCAGTCGGCGTGGCGGCCCACGCGCGGATCCGCGTGCTCGTACAGCGGCGTGCCGTCGAACGCGACCAGGCCGTGCTCGTCGTCCGGGAAGTGCGCCGGCACCCAGTCGAGGATCACGCCCAGGCCGAGCGCGTGGGCGCGGTCGACGAACGTGCGCAGCTCGTCCGGCGTGCCCCAGCGTGCGGTGGGCGCGTACATCGCGGTCGGCTGGTAGCCCCAGGAGCCGCCGAACGGATGCTCGGACACGGGCATCAGCTCGACGTGCGTGAAGCCGTGGGCCGCGACGTAGGGCAGCAGCGTGCCGGCGAGCTCGCGCCAGCCCGGGATGCCGCCGTCCGCGCCGCGTCGCCACGACCCCGCGTGCACCTCGTAGATCGAGATCGGCGCACCGCGCGACTGGCGCCGCCCGCGCTCGGCGAGCCAGCGCGCGTCGGTCCACGCGAACGGCGCCTCGTGCAGGACGCGGGATGCGGTCGCAGGCGGGGTCTCGGTACGCCGTGCGACCGGGTCGCCCTTCAGCCGCAGCGCGCCCCGGGCATCGAGCAGCTCGAACTTGTACAGCTCGCCGTCGCCGACCCCGGGCAGGAACACCTCCCACAGCCCGGCCTCGACGCGCCGGCGCATCGGGTGCACCCGGCCGTCCCAGCCGTTGAAGGCACCGACCACGCTGACCCGCTGCGCCCCCGGGGCCCAGACCGCGAACGCGGTCCCGGGCACGCCGTCGACCGTGCGTGCGCGGGCGCCGAGCACCTCCCACAGCCGCCAGTGCGTGCCCTGGGCGATCAGGTGCAGGTCGAGCTCGCCGAGCACCGGGCCGAACCGGTACGGATCCTCGAGCGTGCGCCCGCCGGGGGTGGCCGACCCGCCGTCCACCTCGAGCCGGTACGGGGTCCGCGCGTCGGCCAGCGCGACCGGGCCGGCGAAGACGCCCGCGACGAGCATCGGCAGTTCACCCACGGACGCGCCCGACGGTCCGATCACCCGCACGGTGGTCGCGCCGGGCACCAGGCAGCGCACCACGACCGCACCGCCCGGCCCGGCGTGCGGGCCGAGCAGCGCGAACGGATCGCCGTGCCGGGCGCCGAGCAGCGCGTGCGCTGCCGCCGGATCGGTGCCGCTCGCGGCCCAGGGGTCCTCGGTCATCGGCGGGCTCAGCGGATGTAGGCCTCGGCCGCGTAGCGACGCATCATCCGCTGGGTGTTGAAGTAGCAGGCGATCTTGCCGATCGCCTGGCACATCATCCAGATCCAGCGCTCGCGGTCGTGGTGGTACAGCGGCAGCACCACGTGTTCGAGCTTCGTGTACAGGTCGTCGGCATTCGCGGCGGCCGGGCCCTCGGCGTGGTCGCCGCGAGCGTCACCGTCGCGGCCGATCGCCCAGCCGGTGACCCCCTCGACGCAGGCCTCGAGCCACCAGCCGTCGAGCACCGACAGGTTCAGCACCCCGTTGAGCGCGGCCTTCATCCCGCTGGTCCCGGACGCCTCCAGCGGCGGCGTGGGCGTGTTCAGCCAGACGTCCACGCCGCTCACGAGGTACTTGGCGAGCGCGGTCTCGTAGTTCGGCACGAACACCATCGTGAGCTCCGGGGCGAGCTCGCGGATCTGCTGGTGGATCCGGTGGATCAGCGCCTTGCCGGGTCCGTCGCTCGGGTGCGCCTTACCCGCCAGCACGACCTGGAACGGGTGCCGCGCGTGGATGCGCTTGAGCCGCTGCAGGTCGGTGAACAGCAGGTCGGGGCGCTTGTACGCGGTCATGCGGCGCGCGAACCCGATCACCGGCAGGCCCGGATCGAGCGTCGTGCCGGTGCGGCGCGCGACCTCGGCGACCAGGTCGTCCTTCGCCTGGCGGTGGGCGGTCCACACCCGCGCGGCCGGCAGCTGGTCGGCACGGACCATCACCTCGGGTTCGTGCGCCCAGGCCGGGAAGTGCTCATTGAAGAGCTCGCGCATCGCCGGGTGCGCCCAGGTCGGCAGGTGCACCCCGTTGGTGATCGCCCGGATGTCGTAGCCCGGGAACATCCGCTCCGTGGTCTGCGCATGGCGGCGCGCGACGCCGTTGACGAAGCCCGACAGGTTCAGCGCGAGGCGCGTCATGTTCAGCGCGTCCTCGCCGGCCACGCGTCGCACCTGTTCGGTCTCGACGTAGCCGCGCAGCACGTTCTCGAACAGGCCGTAGTCGAACCGGTCGTGGCCGGCCTCGACCGGCGTGTGCGTGGTGAAGATGCAGGCCTCCCGCACCGGCGTCAGCCGGTAGTTCATCGCACCCGGACCGATCTGGTCGGGCTGGCGCGGGAAGCGGCGCAGCAGGTCGAGCGCGAGCAGGGCCGCGTGGCCCTCGTTCAGATGGTGGGTCCGCACGTCGAAGCCGAGCGCCTGCAGCACGCGCAGGCCGGCGATCCCCAGCACCGCCTCCTGCTTGAGCCGGTAGTCGGCGCCCGGGCCGTAGAGCCGGTCGGTCAGCCGGCGGTCCTCGGGTGCGTTTTCGTCGACGTCGGTGTCCAGCAGCAGCACCGGTACGCGCGAGCCGATCGGGCTGGACAGCACGTGCAGCCACGGACGCACCCAGACCTCGCGACTCTCGAGCAGCACGGCGACCTTCGCGCGCAGCGGCGCCGCATAGTCGGCCGGATTCCACGGGTCGGCGTGCTCGACCTGGTTGCCGTCGGCGTCGATCTCCTGGAGCAGGTAGCCCTGGCGGCTCAGCAGCGTGACGAAGACCACCGGCAGGCCGAGGTCGGCGCACGAGCGGGCGGTGTCGCCCGCGAGCACGCCCAGACCGCCGCTGTACGTGTGCATCTCGGGGCGCAGCGCCATCTCCATCGAGAAGTAGGCGATACGAACCCGGTTGAGGAACGGACCGATCGTCTGCGCTGCGGGCGGATCGGTACGGGTGTCGTGGTAGAGCAGGTGCATGGCGCAGGCTTCGCAGCACGACGGCCTTCCTGCGAACCGGAGCGCGGAAGGCCGGGGATCTCACGGAGGTGGGTTACGATTCCCGGACCCGGCGACCCTGGTGTGACCGCGGATCGGGGCATTCCACGATAACAGAGGAGCACACGATGGACGATGCACCGAACGACGGACGGCCGACCGAACCCCTTCCCTGCGAACTGGAGTCGCTCCTGCCGCGGGTACCGCTGGATCGCCGCGGGTTCCTCGCCGGCTCGACCGGCGCGGGATTCGCGCTGTCGGTGGCGCCCACCGGCGCACTGCTCGCGCAGACGATCACCACGCCGTCGACCGGACTGCGCACCGGCGAGGTGACGATTCCGACCGCGGGCGGGCCGATTCCGGCCTACTTCGCCGCGCCGGCCGTCGCGAGCGGCGCGCCCACGATCCTCGTGGTGCAGGAGATCTGGGGCGTGCACGAGCACATCAAGGACGTCTGCCGGCGCCTCGCCCGCGAGGGCTGGTATGCGATCGCCCCGGAGTTGTTCTTCCGCCACGGCGATCCGCAGAAGTACCCGTCCACCGCCCAGATCGTGCAGGAGCTGCTGCCGAAGATCGCCGACGCACAGGTGATGTCCGATCTGGATGCGACGCTCGAGTACGCGCACGTCAACGGCGGCAACCGCAACCGGCTGGGGGTCACCGGGTTCTGCTGGGGCGGTCGGATCACCTGGCTGTACGCAGCCCACCAGCCGCTGGTCAAGGCGGGGGTGGCCTGGTACGGCCGGCTCACCGGGCCGACCAACACGGCCCACCCGTTCCATCCGTACGAGGCCTCGATGCGGCTGCACGCGCCGGTGCTCGGTCTGTACGGCGGCCGCGACGACGGCATCCCGCTCACCACGGTCGACGAGATGAAGACGCGGCTCGCGGCGAGCAACACCCATGCCCGGGCGTCGGAGTTCCTGGTCTACCCGGATGCGCCGCACGCGTTCCACGCCGACTACCGGCCGACCTACCGCAAGGAGGCGGCCGAGGACGCCTGGAAGCGCGCGCTCGCCTGGTTCCGCCGGTACCGGGTCGCGTGAACGCGCCGTCCGGGGCAGGCGCCGGCGCGCTCGGATCGCGCGCGTCGCTGCCCGCGCGCGGCCTGCCGGTCGCCGCGGCCGGCCCGGACTTCGTCGAGCGTTGCCGCGACCCGCGCGGTTTCGTCGATTCGGACCACCCGGTCGTTCGCGCGTTCGCCGCCTCGGCGGTGGGCTCGACCGAGTCGGCGCGCGAGCGCGCGGTGCGCCTGTTCTACGCGGTGCGCGACCGTCTGCGCTACGACCCGTTCACCTGCACGACGCGGCGCGACGACTACCGAGCCAGCACGATCGCCGCCACCGAACGCACCTGGTGCGTGCCCAAGGCGGTGCTGCTGGCCGCGACCGCGCGGGCGGCCGGCATCCCCGCGGCGATCGGGCTGGCCGACGTGACCAACCACCTGACCAGCGAGAAGCTTCGGCGCACCCTCGGCGGCATCGACCTGTTCGTCGATCACGGCTACTGCGCTCTGTGGCTGCACGGGCGCTGGGTCAAGGCCGCGGCGGTGTTCAACCGCGAGCTGTGCGAGCGCTTCGCCGTGCGCCCGACCGAGTTCGACGGCGAGCACGACGCGCTGCTGCAGGAGTACGACGCGGCCGATCGCCGGCACATGACCTACCTGCGCGACGACGGCCTGTACGACGACCTGCCGTTCGACACCGTGATGGACGACTTCCGGGCGGTCTACCCGGCCTCGGTCTTCGAGGCGCAGTCCCGGTCCGACGGCCCCCGCTTCGAGGACCAGCGGCGCGCGTAGGGCGGCTGCGCGACCGCGACCATGGACGCTGCGCCGAAGCCCGGCCGCGAGTTCTTCCAGTCCGACGTGTTCGAGGCGGGCCGCGTGACGCGTCGCCACGCGGCGCCGCTCGGCGAGGTGGCGGAGCCGGCCCGGCGCACGCCGCTGTGGGCGCGCACCCAGGTGCTGGTCGCCGGCGGCGGCCCGGCGGGTACCGCCGCGGCGGTGGCCGCGGCCCGGGCGGGCGCGCAGGTGATGCTGCTCGAGCGTTACAACCACCTCGGCGGACTGTCGACCGGCGGACTGGTGATCTGGATCGACCGGATGACCGACTGGAACGGTGAGCTGGTGATCCGCGGGTTCGCCGAGGAACTGCTCGCCCGGCTGCCCGCCGCCGAGGTCGCGGGTCCGCCGCGCGGCGACTGGGGTCGGCGCGACGCGGCGACCGTCTCCGGTTGGGCCGCGCGCACCGCCGCCTTCCACGGCGTGGTCACCTGGTCGCCGACGGTGTCGCCCGAGTGGCTGAAGACCGAGTCGCAGCGGATGCTGCTCGAGGCCGGCGTCGAGCTGGTGCTGCACGCCTGGGTGGTCGGCGTGCTGCCCGACCCGCTCGATCCGGCGCGCGTCGCCGCAGTGCTGATCGAGAGCAAGCAGGGGCGGCTCGCGGTGGCCGCCGACGTGTTCGTCGACGCCACCGGCGACGCCGACCTGGTGGCGGCGGCGGCGCGGGCGGTCGCGCCCGACGTCGCCGGGGCCGACTGGGTCGACGACGTCGATGCCGGCGACATCCACCACGCGATCAACACCGCGTGGCTGCTCGGCGGCGTCGACATGACCGCCTGGCTTGCGTTCCGTGCCGGGCGGCCGCAGGACTACGCGGCGTTCATGGCCCGCGGTCGTGCCGCGCTCGGTCTGTTCGAGAAGCCGTTCGTGTCGTGGCGCGACGACGTCGCGCTGTTCATGGGCCCGCGCCGTGCGGGGCTGTCGGCGCTCGACCTCGAGGACCTGACCCGGGTCGAGGTCGACAGCCGCGAGTCGATGGCCGCGCACCTCGCGTTCTACCGCGCGCACGCACCGGGTTTCGCGAGCGCCTACGCACTGCAGATGGCGCCGCAGGTCGGGGCACGGCACTCGCGGCGCATCGTCGGGGTCGCGGGGATGCGGCGCGACGACTGGGTCCGCGGCGTCGTCCACGCGGACGAGGTCGGGGTCAGCCCGTCGCCGTCGCTCGCGCATCCGAACGTCTCGGTGCGCTTCGGCGCGCTGGTGCCGCGACGCTTCGCGAATCTGCTCGCCCCCGGCAAGCACGTGGCGTGCGACCCGGCGTCGCACGGGTTCATGCGGGAAATCCCGCAGTGCTGGCTCACCGGTCAGGCCGCCGGGGTCGCGGCCGCGCAGGCCGCCGCCGGCGGCGCCGACCTGCGCGCGCTGCCGATCGCGGCGCTGCAGCGGGCGCTGCGGGCGCAGGGCGCGATGCTGCGCACCCCGGAGCCCGCGCAGGACGCGCCGCCGCCCGACGGCGTCGGCGGATCGGCGGTGGGCGCGGGGAGCGCCGCGGCCGCACGGACGAGGTGACGACGATGAGCGATCCCGATCCGCACGCGCCTGCGCGGCGCCGTTTCGTCGACCCGGGCTACGTGCCGCGGTGCGCGTCGCTCGCCGAGGTGCGCGCCGGCATCGATGCGATCGACGACCGGCTGGTCGCGCTGATCGCTCAGCGGGCGGCGCTGGTGATGGATGCGACGCGCTTCAAGCGCGACGCGGCCGAGGCGGCCGCGCCCGGCCGCCAGCGTCAGGTGTTCGAGCGGGCCCGGGCGGCGGCGCTGCGCCACGATCCGGGTTTCCCCGACCTGCCGGACCTGGTCGAGGCGACCTGGCGCACGATGGTCGCCGCCTTCGTCGCGCGCGAGCAGGCCCTGCTCGCCCGGACCGAGCCGATCGATCCCGAGGCGCCGCCGCGGTGACCGACCCCGCGCCGCGGCACTGCCCGGTCGAGGATGCGTGAGGTATCCTTGCAACTCGATTGCAACTGAGGAACGCCGCTGAGCACGCTCCAATCGATCGTCGCCGCCACGCTGCTCTCGGGCCTCGCCTCGGTGCTCCTCGCCTCCTGGCTGTCCTATCGCGTGCTGGCCGGGCTGGTGCCGAGGATGGTGAGCCTGTCGGCGGGCATCCTGCTCGCGGCCGCCGTGCTGCACCTGCTGCCCGAGGCGTTCGAGTCGCAGGCCGACCTGCACTCGCTCGCGTGGACGCTGCTCGCCGGTCTGGTCGGCTTCTTCCTGCTCGAGAAGTCCGCGGTGCTGCGGCACAGCCACCATCACGAGGGTGACGGCCACGATCATCACCACGGCCACGACCGGCGCGAGGCGGGCCCTGGGGGCGCGCTGATCCTGGTGGGCGACTCGATCCACAACCTGGCCGACGGCGTCCTGATCGCGGCGGCCTTCCTCGCCGACCCGAAGCTCGGGTGGCTCGCCGCGCTGTCGATCGCCGTGCACGAGATCCCCCAGGAGGTCGGCGACTTCATCGTGCTGCTGAACGCCGGCTATTCGCGCCGCCGCGCGTTGCTCTACAACGCGCTGTCGGGGCTCGCGGCGGTGCTCGGCGGGGTGCTCGGCTACCTCACGCTCGACGCCGCGCGGGACGCGCTGCCCTTCGTCATCGTGCTGGCCGCCAGCAGCTTCATCTACATCGCGCTGGCCGACCTGGTCCCGGACATGCAGCGCCAGCGCCGTCGGGGGGAGTCGGCGGTGCAGGTCGGTCTGATGCTCGCGGGCATCGCGCTGATCGCCTCGATCACCACCGCGCTGCACTCGCATTGAGGGCATTCGACGGTCCGCGCGGCCGGTTCGCACCGGTGCTGGCCGCAGCGATCGTCGTGTCCCTGAACGTCGGCAAGCTGCCGCCCGCGCTGCCCGCGCTGCGCGCGGAGTTCGGCCTGGACCTGGTCGCGGCGAGCCTGCTGATCTCGGGCTTCCAGATCGCCGGCATGCTGCTCGGACTGTTCGGCGGCATGCTCGCCGACCGCTTCGGGCCCCGGCGAGTGATGCGCATCGGTCTGGTGGTGACCGCGGCCGGCTCGGCGGCGGGCGCGCTCGCCCAGGACGCGACCCAGTTGCTCGCGAGCCGGGCGATCGAGAGCCTGGGCTTCATCCTGACGGTGCTGCCGGGGCCGGCGCTGGTCGTACGGACGGTGGCGGGCGAGCGCCTGCGCCGCTCGATGGGGGCGTGGAGCACGTACCTGCCCACGGGGATGGCGACCGCGCTCGCGCTGTCGCCGCCGATCCACGACGCGCTCGGCTGGCGAGCGGTCTGGTGGGGGATCGCGCTCGCGTCGCTCGCGATGGCGGTGGTGCTCGGCCGCGCGGTCGCGCCGGACCCCGGTGGCCGACCGGCGCACGGCGCGCGCGCCCTGATCCACGACACGCTTCGGGCGCCCCGGGTGTGGGTGCTCTCGGCCGCGTTCGGCTGCTACGCGGCCCAGTGGATCGGCATGTTCAGCTTCCTGCCGACGCTCTACACCGAGGCCGGCATCGCGCTGTCGGTGGCCGGGCTGCTGACCGCCGGGGGCGTCGCGGTCAACCTGGTCGGCAACGTCGCCTCGGGCGCGTTGCTGCAGCGCGGCCTGCCGCGTGCAGGTCTGGTGGTGGCCGGGTCGGCCGCGATGATCGTCGGGGCGTGGCTGTGCTTCGCCGCGCCCGCGCCGTTCGGGGTGCGCTACGCGGGCGTGCTCCTCTTCTCCGCGGCGGGCGGACTGATCCCGGGCACGCTGTTCGCGAGCACCGCGGCGTATGCGCCGCATCCCCGGGCGGTCGGCACCGCGACCGGGCTGATGCAGCAGGGCTCGACCCTCGGACAGTTCGTCGCGCCGCCGCTGATCGCGGCGGTGGTGTCGGCGAGCGGGGGCTGGCCGAACGCGGTCTGGGCGACCAGTGCGCTCGCACTGGGCTGCGCCGCGGCCGCGCTCGCGATGGCCGCGTTCGACCGGGCCGACGCGCGTCGCGGTGCCCGGCCCGGCGGCGGCTGAACCCGGGCCGCGCCCGCGCAGGCCCGGCCGCGTCGGGCACAATCGGGGCCGGACGGCGCAGGGGGGCGGCGATGATCAACGTGCTGATGACCGGGCGCATCACGCCCCGGGTGGAGAGCGGGCTGGCGGCGGCGTTCCGCCTGCACCGGTGGTGGGAGGTGGACGACCGCGACGCGTGGCTCGCCGCGCACGGTGCGGCGATCCGCGGCGTCGCCTGTTCGGGCGGGCACGGCCCGATCGGCGCGGCACTCTTCGATCGGCTGCCCGCACTCGCGATCGTGTCGAACTTCGGGGTGGGCTACGACAACGTGGACGTCGCCGCCGCCCGCGAACGCGGGGTGATGGTGACGCACACCCCCGGGGTGCTGACCGACGAGGTCGCCGACCTGACCCTCGGGCTGCTGATCGCGACCGTGCGCAGGCTGTCGCAGGCCGAGCATCACCTGCGCAGCGGCGCGTGGCGCGAGCGGCCGTTCCCGCTCACAGCGACGCTGCGCGGGCGCCGCGTCGGCATCGTGGGCCTGGGCCGCATCGGCAAGGCGATCGCGACGCGCTGCGAGGCGTTCGGGCTGCCGGTCGCCTACCACGGTCGGCGGCCGCAGCCGGGCGTCGCGTATCCCTACCACCCGAGCGTGCTGGACCTCGCGCGTGCGGTCGACGTGCTGATCGTCGCGACGCCCGGCGGCGAGTCGACCCGGCACCTGATCGACGCGGCGGTGCTGCGCGCGCTCGGCCCGGACGGCGTGTTCGTGAACGTCGCGCGGGGCAGCGTGGTCGACGAGGACGCGCTGGTCACCGCGCTGCGCGAGCGCACGATCCTCGCCGCCGGACTGGACGTGTACGAGAACGAGCCGACCGTCCGGTCCGACCTGCTCGGGCTCGACAACGCGGTGCTGCTGCCGCACGTCGCCTCCGGCTCGCAGCACACGCGCGACGCGATGGGGCAGCTGGTGATCGACAACCTGGTCGCGTGTCTGGACGGACGCGACGCGCTCACGCCGGTGCCCGAACTCGCCGGCGTACGGTTCGGCGCACGCTGAGCGCCGATCGTGCGCGGGCCGGCTCGCTCGGGCCGGCTCGCGCGGTCGGACGGTGCCGGGCAGGTCGGACCGGGCAGGTCGGACCGGGCGAGGTCGGGCTGGTCAGGCCGGGCCGGTCGCCACCGGGCGTGCCGGGTCCGCGATCCATTCGCTCCAGGAACCGCCGTACAGCGCCGCACCGGGCAGTCCGGCGTGCGCCATCGCGAGCAGGTTGTGGCAGGCGCTGACCCCCGAGCCGCAGCTGTGGACCACCGCAGCCGGCGCGCGGCCGCCGAGCAGCGCCTGGAACTCGGCGCGCAGCACCGGAGCCGGCTTGAAGCGGCCGTCCTCGCGCAGGTTGCCGCCCCACGGCCGGTTGACCGAACCCGGGATGTGGCCGGCCACCGGATCGATCGTCTCCGCCTCCCCGCTGAACCGCTCGGCGGCGCGGGCATCGATCACGCGTCGCGTCGCGTCGGACGCCGCCGAGGCGGTCGTCGACGCGTCGACCAGCACCTCGAGCGGTGCGCGCTCGCTCAGGCGACCCGCACGGCGCACCGGGATCTGCGCGGTCACCGGAAAGCCGGCGCGGCGCCACGCCGCCAGGCCGCCGTCCAGGACCGCGACCGCCTCGTGCCCGGCCCAGCGGGCCATCCACCACAGCCGTCCGGCCATGCCCCCGCCGGCGGTGTCGTAGACCACGAGCTGGCGGTCGTCGGCGAGCCCGAGCGACTCGAGCAGCGAACGCACCCCGGCGCGCGCGGGCATCGGGTGGCGGCCGTCGCGGCCGGAGCAGGGCGCCGACAGCTCGTCGTCCATCGCGACGAAGTGGGCGCCCGGCACGTGCGCCTCCAGATAGCCGCGGCGTCCGGCCGCGGGGTCGGCGAGGTCGTGGCGGCAGTCGACCACGATGCACCCGTCGATCGCGGTCGCGAGTTCTTCTGCGGAGATCAGCGTGGTCCAGCGCATGGTCGTGGCTCCGTGGGGCGAGCCGTCATCGTACCCGCGGCGGCGTCTGCGCCTCGGTCGCCTGCGGCCCCGCGAGCGTCGGATCGTGGTCGAACTCGAGCGCGCAGAAGCTGCCCCCCTGGAACCGGTCGGCGACCGGGTCGGCCGGCTCGGGGCGCGCGAGCACCGCGGCGGCATGGTCCTCGGAGCGATGGCGGGGCGCATAGCCGAGTGCGTGCGCGCGACGGTTGTCCCACCAGCCGCGAGCGTTGTCGGAGGCGCCCCAGACCACCTCGTAGCGCAGCGCCGGATGCTCGACGCCCAGTCGCACGAGCTGCGCCAGGTCCTCCGGGTGGATCCAGATCGCCAGGCGTCGCCGGTCGATCGGCCGGGCGCCGACGTTGCCGATGCGCACGCACAGCACCCGCAGCCCGTGCTTGTCGGCGTACAGCGCACCGAGCGCCTCGCCGAACGCCTTGCTCGCGCCGTAGCGCGAGTCCGGCCGGACGGTGACCTCGGGCGGGATCGTCGTCTCGCGCGGATAGAACCCGGCGACGTGGTTGGTCGACGCGAAGACCACCCGAGCGACGCCCGCCTCGCGCGCGGCCTCGAACAGGTGGTAGGCCCCCACCAGGTTCGACTCGAGGAGGGTGGACCAGGGCGCCTCGGTCGGGCAGCCACCCAGGTGCACCACCGCGTCGATGCCCTCGACCGCGCGCCGCACCGCGTCCAGGTCGGCGAGTTCGGCCGGCACGAAGGTCTCGCCCGTGGCGAGGGCCGTCGGCGTCACGCGGTCGGTCAGCCGCAGCGCCCCCCACGCGCGCAGCAGGAGCGGTCGCAGTGCGGTGCCGACACGCCCGACTGCGCCGGTGAGCAGCACGCGCGGGGCGCGGTTCGGGGTGCGGGTCATCGGGGCCTCGCCGGCGCGTCGTTCGCCACCGGCGCAGTGTGCCTGTCGCCGGGCGCGTGCGCGGTCCGGATCAGGGCGCTTGCGGAACGTCGCGTTCGGGACGGGTGGCGCGCGCGGTCGCCCAGGTGGCGAACGTGCCGGCGGCGACGATCACCGCGATGCCCACCGCCTCGCGCGGCGAGAGCACGTCGGCGAACGCCAGCGCGCCGATCACCGCCGCGAACGGGATGTTGGTGTACTGGACGTTCGCCGCGAGCATCGTATGGGTGCCTGAGAACGCCTGGGTCATGCACAGCTGTCCGATGAGCGCGAACCCGGCGATCGCGACCAGCCAGCCGACGCCGACCCCGCTGTGCGCGGAGAAGCCCCCGGTGGCGAGCGCGCACGCGGCGGTGATCGCCGAGGAGATCGTCGAGAACCAGAACACGGTCCGCCACGACGGCTCGCCGGCTGCCGCGAGCGCTCGCATCTCCAGGTAGACGATCGCACCGAGCGCGCTCGAGCCGAGCCCGGCGGCGAATCCGGCCAGGTTCGCGCCGTCCAGCGTCGGGCGCAGCGTGAGCAGCACGCCGAGGAAGCCGACCAACGCCGCGCCGGTCAGCATCCGGCGGGTCCGCGGATCGGCCTGGCGGCGCAGTCGCGCGACACCCGCGATCATCGCGGCGACGAACAGCGGCGCGGTGTTGCCGAGCGTCGTCGCGGTCGACAGCGGCAGGTAGGCGAGCGCCACGAACCACAGCACCATCGACCCGGTGCCCAGCAGCGAGCGCCGGCCGTGCAGCCGCCAGTGCGGGGTGGTCAGCCGGTATCCCCGTGCGGCCGCCCAGACGCCGATCGCGATCGCGCCGACGAAGTTGCGGTAGAAGACGAGCTCGAACAGCCCGTAGTGCGAGAAGCCGACCTTGATCGCGCCGCTCATCAGCGCGAAGGCGAAGGCCGAGCGCCCAGCCCCCCTGGGCCTGGGCGCTCATCGGGCGCGGCCCGCCTCAGCCAACGTCGAGGCGGGTGCGCAGGAACTCGTGAAAGTGCTGCATGCCGTCCTCCATCGGGCTCTGGTACGGTCCGATCTGATTGTCGCCGCGCTCGAACAGCACCCGGCGCCCGGCATCCATGCGCACCGCGATCTCGTCGTCCTCGGCGCAGGTCTCCATGTAGGCCGCGCGCTCGGCTTCGACGAATTCCCGTTCGAACAGCACGATCTCCTCGGGGTAGTAGAACTCGACCACGTTGGTGGTGTGCCGCGGGCCGCGCGGCACCAGGTGCGAGATCACCAGCACGTGCGGATACCACTCGACCATCAGGTTCGGGTAGTAGGTCAGCCAGATGGCACCGTGCCGGGGCGGCGTGCCGTTGCCGACCTTGAGCACCTGTTCGTGCCAGCGCCGGTAGGTCGCGCTGCCCGGCCGGCCCAGGCCCTGGTGCACGCCCACGGTCTGCACCGACCACCAGTCGCCGAACTCCCAGCGCAGGTCGCCGCAGTCGACGAACCGCCCCAGCCCCGGGTGGAAGGGCACGACATGGTAGTCCTCCACGTAGACCTCGATGAAGGTCTTCCAGTTGTACTCGCACTCGTGCACCTCGACGTGATCGAGCATGTAGCCCGAGAAGTCGAGATCCGCGCCCGCACCCATGCCGGCCAGGTCCGCAGCGACGTCGCGCTCGCCCGAGAACAGCAGCCCGTTCCAGCGCCGCAGCGGGCTGCGGTCCAGGTTCAGGCAGGGCTGCTGCTCGAAGTGCGGCGCGCCGATCAGTGCGCCCTTCAGGTCGTACGTCCACCGATGCAGCGGGCAGACGATCTGCTGCGCGTTGCCCCGCCCGTTGAGCATCACCGCCTGCCGGTGCCGGCAGACGTTGGACAGCAGTTCGATCCCCTGGTCGCCCCGCACGAGAAGGCGGCCCTCCCGCTCCGCCGCGAGGGTCTGGTAGTCGCCCGGATTCGGGACCATCAGCTCGTGGCCGACGTACCCGGGGCCTCGCTTGAACAGGGCTTCGATCTCGCGCGAGAACAGCGCCTCATCGAAATACGCCGAAACCGGAAGCTGGGCTGCAGAGCGCTGCAGGTGAGCCCGACGCCCGATGTCCGACATGATTCGACCTCCTGGAAGGATGGGACACGCAGTGGACGGAACGACCCCCGAGGGTGCGGGATGGACAAAGGTCGGGAGTGTACCCCGGTCCAGGCCGACCGCCCCCCGGTCGAGCCCCCGCGGCGTCGGGGATTCGGACGACGCGCGGCGGCCGCCGCCGGCCCGGCGGCGAGGGCAGGTTTCGGCGTAAGATCCGAGGACACGCGGCCGCGCGCTGCAGCGCGGCGCCCGATCCGCAGCGCCATGCCCGTCACCGCCCCGGCCGACCCGCCCGCCTCGTTCGAGAGCGCCCTCCAGGAGCTTGAGTCGCTCGTGCAGCGGATGGAGTCGGGCGACCTCACGCTCGAGGACTCGCTGGTCGCCTACCGCCGCGGCGCGCAGCTGGTCGGGTTCTGCCGGGATAGCCTCGCTCACGTGCAGCAGCAGGTGAGGGTGCTCGAAGGCGACCTCCTCAGGCCGTTCGACGCCGAAGGGCGCGGCGAGGGATGAACGCGGCGTCGCCTGCGTTCGATGCGTGGGTCGCCGGGGTTCAGGCGCGCACCGAGTCGCGGCTCGACGCCTGGCTGCCGGCCGCGCAGGCGCCGGCGGCGCTCGGCCGGCTGCACGAGGCGATGCGCTACGCGGTCCTGGGCGGCGGCAAGCGGATGCGGCCGCTGCTGGTGCACGCGGCCGGCGAGCTCGTCGGCGCGCCGGTCGCGGCCCTGGACGACGCCGGCTGCGCGGTCGAGTTCATCCACGCCTACTCGCTGGTCCACGACGACCTGCCCTGCATGGACGACGACGTGCTGCGCCGCGGCAAGCCGACGGTGCACGTCGTCTACGGCGAGGCGCTGGCGATGCTCGCGGGCGATGCGCTGCAGGCCCTCGCGTTCCGCGCGGTCGCCGGCGTGGCCGAGCGCGGCGTGGCCCCCGACGCGGTCGTGCGGATGAGCGCCGAACTCGCCGAGGCCGCCGGCGCGCTCGGGATGGCGGGCGGCCAGGCGATCGATCTGGCCGCGGTCGGCATCCGCCTCGACCGGGCCGAGCTCGAGGACATGCACCGGCGCAAGACCGGCGCGATGCTGCGGGTGTCGGTGCGGCTCGGTGCCGGCTGCGGCCGGCCGCTCGCCGACGACGAGCGCGCCGCGCTCGACGACTACAGCGCCGCGATCGGCCTGGCGTTCCAGGTGGTCGACGACATCCTGGATGCGTCGGCCGACAGCGCGACCCTGGGCAAGACCGCCGGCAAGGACGCCGCGAACGACAAGCCCACCTACGTGTCGCTGCTCGGCCTGGCGGCCGCGCGCGACCTGGCCGCCGACCTGCGCGCGAGCGCACGCTCGGCGCTCGCCGGCTTCGGCACGCTCGGCGCGCGGCTCGCCGCGATCGCCGACCAGATCGTGCTGCGGCGTTCCTGACCGCGGCCCGCACCGGAACGAACGATGCCCGACTCCACCCCGCTTCCGTCCCCGTCCGACTTCCCGCTGCTCGAGCGCGTCGAGGCGCCGGCCGCACTGCGCGGCCTCGACCGCGCGCAGCTGACGACGCTGGCCGACGAGCTGCGCGCGTTCCTGCTGCAGTCGGTGTCGCGCACCGGCGGGCACCTGTCGTCCAACCTCGGCACGGTCGAGCTCACGATCGCGCTGCACTACGTGTTCGACACGCCGCGCGACCGCCTGGTGTGGGACGTCGGCCACCAGTCGTACCCGCACAAGATCCTGACCGGGCGGCGCGAGGGCATGGCGAGGCTGCGGCAGCACGGCGGCATCTCGGGCTTTCCCCGGCGCTGCGAGAGCGAGTACGACACCTTCGGCACCGCGCACTCGTCGACCTCGATCTCTGCCGCGCTCGGCATGGCGGTCGCCTCGCGCAACCAGGGCCAGAACAAGGGCCCGGGGCGTCGCCGTCACGTCGCGGTGATCGGCGACGGCGCGATGACCGCGGGCATGGCCTTCGAGGCGATGAACAACGCGGGCGTCACCCCCGACGTCGACCTGCTGGTGGTGCTGAACGACAACGACATGTCGATCTCGCCGCCGGTGGGCGCGCTGAACAAGTACCTCGCCCGCGTGCTGTCGGGCCGGCAGGTCTCGATGGCGCGCGACGTCGCGCGCAGCGTGCTGTCCAGGGTGCCGCCGGTCTACGAGCTCGCCCGACGGCTCGAGGAGCACGCCAAGGGCATGGTCGTGCCGGCGACGCTGTTCGAGGAGTTCGGCTTCCGCTACTTCGGTCCGATCGACGGTCACGACCTGGACGCGCTGATCCCCACGCTGCAGAACCTGCGCGAGATGCACGGGCCGGTCTTCCTGCACGTGATCACCCGCAAGGGGCAGGGTTACAAGCTCGCCGAAGCGGATCCGGTGCTGTACCACGGCCCCGGGCGCTTCGACCCGCAGGAAGGGATCAAGAAGTCGTCCGGCGGCGGCTCGCCGAGCTACACGCAGGTCTTCGGCGAGTGGATCTGCGACATGGCGGCGCTCGACGAGCGCCTGGTCGGCATCACCCCGGCGATGCGTGAAGGATCGGGGCTGGTCGAATTCGAGCGCCGCTTCCCGACGCGGTACTTCGACGTCGGCATCGCCGAGCAGCACGCGGTGACCTTCGCCGCCGGGCTCGCCTGCGAGGGCGTCAAGCCGGTGGTCGCGATCTACTCGACCTTCCTGCAGCGCGCCTACGACCAGCTGATCCACGACGTCGCGCTGCAGAACCTGCCGGTGGTATTCGCGCTCGACCGCGCCGGGCTGGTGGGTGCCGACGGGGCCACCCACGCGGGCGCCTACGACTACGCGTACCTGCGCACCGTGCCGAACCTGGTCGTGCTCGCGCCCTCCGACGAGAACGAGTGCCGGCAGATGCTGTACACCGCGTTCCGGCACGACGGGCCGAGCGCGGTCCGGTATCCGCGCGGCTCGGGTCCGGGCGTGGCGCTGCGCAAGGACCTCACCGAGCTGCCGTTCGGCAGGGCCGAGGTGCGCCGCAAGGGTCGGCGGATCGCGGTCCTCGCCTTCGGCGCGATGGTCCATCCCGCGCTCGCCGCCGGCGAGGCGCTGGACGCGACCGTCGTGAACATGCGCTGGGTCAAGCCGGTGGACGCGGACACGATCGACGCGCTCGCACGCACGCACGACGCGTTCGTCACCGTCGAGGAGCACGCGGTGATGGGTGGCGCCGGCAGTGCGTGCCTGGAGGCGATCGCCGCGCTGGGTCTGGCCCGGCCGGTGCTGCAGCTCGGCCTGCCCGACCGCTTCGTCGATCACGGCGACCCGGCCCTGCTGCTGCGCCTGGAGGGCCTGGACGCGGCGGGCATCGAGCGCTCGATCCGCGCGCGGTTCGGCGAACTGCTCGCGGCCGAGGGCTCGCCGCGGCTGGTGTCCAGCCGCCGGGCGGGGTGATCGGCCCGCTGCTACAGTACGGGCTCACAGGAGCCGTCATGAATTCCCGCGATCCGAACGTCGCGCCGCCCGCGCGCATCGATGCGCCGATGCCCGACGTGCAGGGTGACGTCGACCACCGTCGTCAGCCGATCCAGCGGGTCGGCGTGCGCGGCCTGCGCCTGCCGCTGCTGTGGAACGGCGAGGGCGATCCCACGCCGACGGTGGCGACCTGGGGGCTGTTCGTCGCGCTGCCGGCCGAGCAGAAGGGCACGCACATGTCGCGCCTGGTCGCGCTGCTGGGCAGCGACGCGCGCGAGCTGTCGCTCGCGACGCTGCCCTCGCTGCACGGTCGGATGCTCGAGCTGCTCCAGGCCGAGCGCGGCCGGATCGAGGTCCGCTTCGCCTTGTTCCTGCCCAAGGCCGCTCCGGTCTCGGGCGTGACCAGCCTGATGGACTACGAGGTCGAGCTGGTGATCGACGGCGATCGCGAGTCGGCGGCGGTGACCGCGCGCGTGGTCGTACCCTTGACCAGCCTGTGCCCCTGCTCGAAGTCGATCTCGGACTACGGGGCGCACAACCAGCGATCGCACCTGAGCGTGGAGGTGCAGCTCGCCGCGGGCGCGGCACTTTCGCTGCGCGAACTGATCGGGTGCATGGAGGCGCAGGCCTCGTGCGAGCTCTTCGGCCTGCTCAAGCGGGTCGACGAGAAGTACGTGACCGAGCGCGCGTACGACAACCCGAAGTTCGTCGAGGATCTGGTCCGCGACGCGGCGGCCGCGGTCGGCGGTGTCCCGGGCGTGCTCGCCTTCGTGGTCGAGGGCGAGAACTTCGAATCGATCCACAACCACTCTGCGTACGCGCGCATCGAGGGCTGACACCGGGCCGCGGTGCGCTCAGTCGCGCCAGCCCTGCCGTGCGATCAGGTCCAGCGTCGCCTGGGCGCCGTCGCGGGTCCAGTCGCCTTGGCCGATTGACGCGATCGCCTCGGCCGGGCTCATCGCGGCGATCGACTGGTGTTCGCCGTCGGCGCAGCGCGGCACGACGCCCGGCGGCAGCCTCAGCTCGTAGAGCGTCACGTGCTCCCGGTGCAGCACCGGCAGCCCCGCGTCGAGCGCGGGGTGACACAGCTCGAGCACGCCGGCCGGCCGCGCGGTGCGCGCAATCGCCTCGGGCAGCCCGGCTTCCTCGGCGCACTCGCGCAGCAGCGTCGACCACGCATCGTCGAAACCGGCGATGCCGCCGCCCACCAGCACGTCCAGCCGACCCGGGTCGACCGGCTTGGTGTCCGCGCGCCGCGCGACCCAGATCGCCGGGCCGTGCTCGCCGGCGCTCCACGCGCAGGCGAGCGCCGAGCGCAGGCGCAGCCCGAGCGGGCGCAGCAGCGCGCGCTCGATCGCGAACAGGGGCCGCGAGCCGTCGAACACCACACAGCGCTCGTCGCGCCAGCCGGGCAGGGGCACGCGGTGGCGCAGCGCGTCGGCCCAGCGCGCGAGCGTTTCGGTGCGTGCATCGAAGTCCTGGGCAGGGCCGGCGAGCACGACCCCGTCGCCGCCGGCCGCGAACGGGGTCGGCGGTTCGAGCAGGCGTTCGCGCCACGCGTCCCAGAGCCATCCGACGGTCGCGTCGCCCACGCGCAGCGGCACCATGCCGTCGGGAATTTCAAGGTCGGTCATGGCCCGTGGCGGCGGCCGGCCTGCAGGCTAGTCGCGGAAGTTGCCGAACGACAGCGGCAGCTCGGCGATCTCGCGTCGCACGAGCGCGATCGCAGCCTGCAGATCGTCCCGCTTGGCACCGCTCACCCGCACCGCGTCGCCCTGGATCGACGCCTGCACCTTGAGCCGGGCGTCCTTCACCAGCCGCACGATCCGCTTGCCGGTGTCCGCGGGCACGCCGTGGCGCACGGTGATCAGCTGACGCATCTTGTCGCCGCCGATCCGCTGCGGGTCGCCGTAGTCGAGGAAGCGGACGTCGACGCTGCGCTTGGCGAGCTTGGCGAGCAGCACGTCACGCACCTGGCCGAGCTTGAAGTCGTCGTCCGCGTACGCGGTCAGCTGCCGCTCGGCGAGCTCGATCCGGGCGTCGGACCCCTTGAAGTCGAAGCGGTTCGCGATCTCCTTGTTCGCCTGGTCCACCGCATTGCGAATCTCGACCGCATCGGCCTCCAGGGTGACGTCGAAGCTGGGCATGCGCAGGTCCTCCCGCCGCTCAGGGCAGCCACTTCTCGAAGAACGTCGCGCGGCCCATCGCGGGGTCGAGCTCGTAGGCGCGGAACCCGACGCTACGGTACAGGCGGATCGCGTCGGCGTTGCCCTCCAGGGCCTCCAGCGTGAGCTTGCAGCAGCCGCGCGCCCGGGCCTGGGCCTCGACCTCGGCCAGCAGCGCCGTGCCGATCCCCCGGCCGCGGCGGTCCTCGGCGACGATCAGATCGTGCAGGTTCAGCAGCGGCCGCGCCTTGAACGTGGACACGCCCTCGAAGCAGTTGGCGAGTCCGACCGCGCGGTCCGCATCGAAGGCGAGCAGGCCCAGGTAGTGCGGGCGGCTCGCGAGCAGCGCCGGCAGGCGCTCGCGGGCCTCGTCGGCGAGCGGGCGCGCACCGCCGGCGGGGCTGCGTGCGTAGTGATCGAGCAGTCGGAGCAGCGCGGCGGCGTCGGACCGATCGCGCGGATCGAGTCGGCGCACGCGCACCGCGGTCGGCGGACGGTCGGGCGCGGGGGTCATGTCGTGCGGGTCGGGGCACGCTTGGGCAGGCGTCATTCTGACAGCATCCGCGTCCGGGGCGCCGCGCAGCCCGTGCGACAATCGGGCGATGTCCGCGAGCGCCGCGACCCCGGCCGATCGTGCCGCGCTGCAGCGCCGGCTGCCGCCGATCATCGCCGGCCTGTGGGTGCTCGGCCCGTTCGCGATCGACACCTATCTGCCGGCGTTCGGTTCGATCGCCGCCGACCTCGGGGCCTCGCCGCTGCAGGTGCAGCAGACTCTGACCGCCTACATCGCGCCGTTCGCGCTGATGGCGCTGTGGCACGGTGCGGTATCCGATGCGCTCGGGCGCCGGCAGGTGGTGCTCGTCGGGCTCGCTGCGTTCGCGATCGCCTCGATCGGCGCGGCGACCGCCGGCTCGATCGAGGCGCTGATCGCCTGGCGCGCGGTGCAGGGGACGGTCGCCGGGGTCGGCATGGCGGTCGGCCGCGCGGTCGTGCGCGACGTCGCCGACGGGGCGTCGGCGCAGCGGATGCTGGCGCAGGCGACCATGCTGTTCGCGATCGCGCCGGCGATCGCGCCGATCGCCGGCGGCTGGCTGGAGGCCGCGTTCGGCTGGCGGTCGGTGTTCGTGTTCCTCGCGTCGCTGGCCGCCGTGATGACGGTGTTCTGCTGGGTCGCGCTGCCCGAGACGCTGGCGTCCGAGGCACGCCGCAGCGTGCGGCCCGGCGTGCTGCTGCACGCCTACGCGGCGCTCGCCCGGGACGTCGCGTTCGTGCGGCTGGCCGGTGCGCTCGCGCTGAACTTCGCCGGCTTCTTCCTGTACGTGCTGGCCGCGCCCCACTATCTGGTCGGGACGCTCGGCCTGACGCCGCAGGGGTTCGCCTGGCTGTTCCTGCCCGCGGTCGCCGGCACCGTGACCGGTGCGGCCCTGTCGTCGCGGCTCGCGGGCCGGTTCGCGCCGGTGACCACGATCCTGCTCGGATACGCGATCATGTTCGCCGCCTCGGCGATCAACCTGGCGGTCGCGTTCGGCCTGTCGCCACCACGGGTACCCTGGGCGACGCTGCCGATCGGCCTGTACACCGTCGGTCTGGGCCTCGCGATGGCGCCGCTGCAGGTGATGGCGCTCGACCGGTTTCCGGAGCGCCGGGGTCTGGCGGCCTCGGGCATGGCGTTCGCGCAGAGCGGGGGCAACGCGCTGGTCGCCGGCGCGGTCGCACCGCTGATGTGGCACGCTGCGCCGACGATGGCCCTGGGTTCGTTCACCGCACTGTGCGGGGGTGCCCTGCTGTTCGCCTGGCACCGTCGCCATCCACCCATCCGCCCCGTGACCTCGCCATGAACGTCCGCTCCGCCCCCGAGCCGCGCACCGGCGGCCGCCTGCTCGTCGACCAGCTGCTCGTGCACGGCGCGACCCGCGCGTTCTGCGTGCCCGGCGAGAGCTACCTGCCGGTGCTCGACGCGCTGCACGACGTCCGCGACCGGCTGCCGCTGGTGACCTGCCGGCAGGAGGGCGGCGCGGCCAACATGGCCGAGGCGTGGGGCAAGCTCACCGGCGAGCCGGGCGTGTGCTTCGTCACCCGCGGTCCGGGGGCGACCAACGCGTCGATCGGCGTGCACACCGCGTTCCAGGACTCCACGCCGATGATCCTGTTCGTCGGCCAGGTCGGCTCGGACTTCGTCGAGCGCGAGGCGTTCCAGGAGGTCGACTACCGCCGGATGTTCGGCCCGATGGCCAAGTGGGTGGCGTCGATCGACCGGACCGACCGGATTCCGGAGTTCGTGCAGCACGCCTACCACGTGGCAACCTCGGGCCGGCCCGGGCCGGTGGTGCTCGCGCTGCCCGAGGACACGCTGTCGGCGTCGGCGGCGGTCGCCGACGCCCGCCGCTGGGTACCGGTGCGCACCGCGCCGTCGCAGGCGCAGCTCGCGCGTCTGGCCGAGCTGCTCGCGGGGGCCCGCCGATCGCTGCTGCTGGTCGGCGGATCGGCCTGGGACGACGCCTCGCGGGCCGCGGTGGCCGCGTTCGCGCGGCGGTTCGCGCTGCCGGTCGCCTGCGCGTGGCGCTTCCAGGACGCCTTCGACAACGGCGATCCGCACTACGTCGGCGAGGTGGGCATCGGCGTCAACCCGAAGCTCGCGCAGCGGGTCCGCGACGCCGACCTGCTGATCGCCGTGGGCATCCGTCTGGGCGAGATGACCACCGGTGGCTACACGCTGCTGGAGTCGCCGACGCCGTCGCAGACGCTGGTGCACGTGTTCCCCGGGCCGGACGAGCTGGGCCGGGTGTTCCACGCCGAGCTGCCGATCGTCGCGTGCAACCGCGAGTTCGCCGCCGCGCTCGAGCGTCTCGCGCCTCAGTCCGGCGGGCCGGTCGCGCGCGGCGACTGGCTGAGCGGCGCGGTCGCCGATTACGCGGCCTGGCGCGTGCCGCGCCCGCAGCCCGGTGCGCTCAGCTACCCCGAGTGCGTGCTGCACCTCGACCGCACGCTGCCCCCGGATGCGATCGTGACCAACGGCGCCGGCAACTTCGCGACCCCGCTGCACCGCTTCCACCGGCACCGCGGGTACAAGACCCAGCTCGCACCGACGTCCGGCGCGATGGGCTACGCGCTGCCTGCGGCGGTGGCCGCGAAGCTGCGCCATCCGGACCGCGTCGTGGTGGCGGTGACCGGCGACGGCGACTTCATGATGACCGGCCAGGAGCTCGCGACCGCCGTGCAGCACGGCGCGAACCCGGTGGTGCTGCTGGTGAACAACGGCATGTACGGCACGATCCGGATGCACCAGGAGCGCGAGTACCCGGAGCGCGTGCACGGCACCACGCTGGTCAACCCGGACTTCGTCAAGCTCGCGCATGCGTACGGCTGTTTCGGCGAGCGGGTGACCGAGACCGCCGCGTTCCCCGGGGCGCTCGCGCGTGCGCTCGAGGCGGGGGTCCCGGCGCTGATCGAGCTGGTGATCGACCCGCAGGCGATCACCGCGGGCCAGACGATCGACGAGATCCGGGCGGCGGCGCGCGCGCGACGCTGAGGCCGGCGCCGGCCGCGCCCGCCGGCTCGCGCCCGCCGGCTCGCGCCTCAGGGCGCCCGCGAGCAGTCGAGCACCGCCGCGCCGGTGAGGCGGCCGCAGCGCAGCGCATCGAGGGCGTCGTTCGCGGCGGCCAGCGCGAACACCCGGGTCTCGCAGCGGATCGGGGTGCGCGCCGCCAGCGCCATGAACCCGCGGGCGTCCGCGCGGGTCAGGTTGGCGATCGAGCGGATCGAGCGCTCCTGCCACAGGATCCGGTACGGGAACGCCGGGACGTCGGACATGTGGATGCCGCCGCAGACCACGGTCCCGCCCGGTGCCAGGTCGCCGAGGGCCTTGGGCACCAGCGTACCGACCGGCGCGAACAGGATCGCGGCGTCGAGGGGCTCCGGGGCGGGCGCGTCCGAGGCGCCGGCCCACGCCGCGCCCAGCCGCCTCGCGAGCGCCTGCGCGTCCGAGTCGCCGGCGCGCGTGAACGCGTAGACCGAGCGGCCCTCGGCGATCGCCATCTGCGCGACCAGATGGCCGGCCGCACCGAACCCGTAGATCCCCAGCCGCGCCGCGTCGCCCGCGGCGCGCAGCGCGCGGTAGCCGATCAACCCCGCGCACAGCAGCGGCGCGGCCTGCACGTCGTCGTAGCCGTCGGGCAGCGGCACCGCGAAGCGCGCGTCGACCACCGCGTGGGTCGCGTACCCGCCGTGAGCGTGCAGGCCGTTGAAGCGTGCATCCGCGCACAGGTTCTCGCGCCCCGAGTCGCACCAGCGGCAGTGCAGGCAGGTGCTGCGCATCCACGCGGCGCCGACCCGCTCGCCGACGCGCCAGCCGTCGGCCTGCGACCCGACCGCGATCACGGTGCCGACGATCTCGTGTCCGGGCACGATCGGCAGCGTCGGCGGCCGCAGGTCGCCGTCCACCACGTGCAGGTCGGTGCGGCACACCCCGCAGACGTGCACGCGCATCACCAGCTCGTGCGGTCCCGGCCGCGGCAGCGGCAGCTCGATCGGCCGCAGCGAGGGACCGCCGTCGAAGGCCATCGCGCGGAATCGATCGGGAATCGTGCCGGGTCGGGCGTCCACGCTCAGGTCCGGCGGCGGCGGTCAGTGCAGGGTCCAGGCGGCGCCGAGCACCGCGGCGCCCACGAGCGCGAAGCCGCTCGCGCACAGCCGGCCGAGCGCGCGCGTGCCGGCGCCGTAGGCGATCGCCGCCTTGAACGCGAGGTTCGCGACCACTGCGATCGCGACCACGGTCACCGCGCTGGCCGCATCGATGTCACCCGCACCGAACAGCCGCAGTCCGGACAGCGTGATCGCGTCCACGTCGGTCAGTCCGGACACCGCGGCGACCGCGTACAGCGCGGCGGGGCCGAGCCGGGCCGACGCCCATGCGGCGATCAGCGAGATCACGCCGAACGCCAGGCCGAAGCCGAGCGCGACCCGCAGGTCGGTGGGGTTGCGCACGTCGGGCAGCGGCGAGTCGCGGTCGCGTCGTGCGCGGGGGGCCAGCCACGCGCCGAACGCGAGCAGAGCGACGCATCCGGCACCGAGCGCGCCGGCGAGCGGCGCCAGCAGCCGCGGCTGCACGATCGCGCCGATCACCGCGAGCCGCGCGAGCATCGTCAGGTTCGCGGCGAGGATCAGCAGCGCGTTGAGCGCCTCGCCGCCGCCGGCGCGGGTGTGCCGCGCGAACACCAGCGTGGTCGCGGACGACGACACCACGCCGCCCATGATCGCGGCGAGCGACGCGCCGTAGCGCCGCCCCGCGAAGCGCAGCGCCAGGTAGCCCGCCAGCCCCACGCCGGCCACCAGCACGACCATCAGCCAGATCTCGTGCGGGTTCAGCGAGCCGTGCGGGCCGTACGGACGGTCGGGCAGCAGCGGCAGCACGACGAAGGTCAGCGCGCCGAACTGCAGCACCGGCGTCAGGTCCTCGCGCCCGATCCGGCCCGCCAGGCCCTGCAGTTCCACCTTGAAGTAGAGCAGGCTCGCGACCACGATCGCGAGCGGCACGGCGAGCTCGACCCGATCCGCGCCGCACAGCAGCCCGAGCGTGCCGGTCACCGTCATCGCGACCATCGAGGTGGTCGGCGGCTCGGACGCCCGCGCGTGGTCGTGCCAGTAGGCGGCGACCGCGAGCGCGGCGACCGCCGCCAGACCGACCGGCACGAGCACCGGCATCGCGAGCTGCTGCGCGAGCATCGCGACGACCGCACCGAGCAGTGCGACCAGCGAGAAGGTCCGCAGCCCTCGCGAGTCGCCCTTGCGTTCGCGTTCGAGTCCGATCAGCAGCCCGATCGCCAGCGCGGTGCCGAGCAGCCGCCCGGCGCGCAGCAACTCCGTGTCCATTGCTGCGGCCGCCGGGGCGCGGGCGGGCTCAGTGTGCGAACAGCACCGGGACGGTCATCGACTCCAGCAGGGTCCGGGTCGTGCCGCCCATCACGAACTCGTAGGCGCGCGAGTGGCCGTAGCCGCCCATCACGATCACATCGGCCTGGGTTTCCGCGACGCGCGACAGGATCTGGTTGCCGACGTCCACCTCCTTCGATCCCGTGCCCGAGACGTTCGCCCGGACCCCGTGGCGGGCGAGGAAGGTCGCGATGTCGGCACCGGGCAGATCGCCATGCCCGCCACGGCCGCCGCGCGCATTGAAGGTGGTGACCTGCACCTCCTTGGCCGCACGCAGCAGCGGCATCGATGTACTGACCGCCCGGGCGGCCTCGCGGCTCGCGTTCCACGCGATCATCGGCCGCTCGCCGACCGTCGGGAACTCGCCGGCGTAGGGCACCACCAGCACCGGTCGGCCCGAGCCCATGATCACGCGTCCGATGAAGTCCGGCGTCACGTCGTTGGCCGCGTCCTCGTCGTACTGGCCGAGCACGATCAGGTCGGCGTACCGCGCGTGCTCGTTGACCACCGTCGCCGGATCGCCGGCGTCGCTGCGCCACTCGGGGACCACCGGCAGCGTCGGCGCGATCCGGTCGAACGCGGCCCGGGCCTCGGCGTCCTTGCGCTCCTGGAAGCGCAGCAGCTCCTGCGCGACGAACGCGCCGCCGTCGGCGACGAAGGGTTCGCTGTAGAGCGGCGACACGATGCTGTAGACCGCGGCGAGGTGCGCGTCGAACCGCTCCGCCAGGCGGGCGGCGACCTGCAGGCGGCGGCCGGCGCCGGCGGTCGAGTCGAAGTGTGCGAGGACGGTCTTGTATCCGTAGCTCATGGCGGATTCCTCCGTGGCGGCCGCCGGCGGCGGCTCATCGTCGGCCCAGACTATGCCGCGGGCGCCGGGCGGCCTTGACCTGGGTCAAGAGGCCGCCGCGCGGCCTCGGGGCCCCGATGATCGGTCGGCCGGACGTCGGATGGCAAGCACGGTCGCGCGGACGGGCCGCCCGGGCTGCGGCTACCATCGGGGGACCGTCCGGATCCCGCCCATGAACGCCCTCGACCAGCTCAAGACCCTGACCACGGTGGTCGCCGACACCGGCGACTTCCACGCGATGCGTGCATACGCCCCCCGCGACGCGACCACCAACCCGACGCTGATCCTGAAGGCGGTCAGCCGCCCGGAGTACCGCGGGCTGATCGACGAGGTGGTCGCGCGGCATCGCGGCGATCCGCTCGACCTGCTGTGCGACCGGCTGCTGGTCCGCTTCGGGTGCGAGATCCTGGATATCGTTCCCGGGCGCGTGTCGACCGAGGTCGACGCCCGGCTGTCGTTCGACGCCGAGGCGACCCTCGCCCGCGCCCGTCGCATCGTCGATCTCTACGCCGCGGCCGGCATCGCCCGCGAGCGGGTGCTGGTGAAGGTCGCCTCCACGTGGGAGGGCATCGGCGCGGCCGAGCGGCTCGAGCGCGAGGGCATCCGATGCAACCTCACGCTGCTGTTCGGCTTTCCGCAGGCGGTCGCGTGCGCGGACGCCGGCGTCACGCTGGTCTCCCCGTTCGTCGGCCGCATCCTCGACTGGTACCGCAAGCGCGACGGCACCGACTTCGACGGCGAGAGCGACCCCGGGGTTGCGTCGGTTCGGCGGATCTACGCGTACTTCAAGCACTTCGGCTACCCGACCGAGGTCATGGGCGCGAGCTTTCGCAACGTGGGCCAGATCCTGGCGCTGGCCGGCTGCGATCTGCTGACCATCAGCCCGGAACTGCTCGAGCAGCTGCGCGCCTCGCACACGGACGTGGTGCGCCGGCTCGACCCGGAGGCGGCCGGGCGGACGCGCATCGAGCGGGTGCGGTTCGACGAGCGTCGATTCCGCTTCGAGCTCAACGAGGACGCGATGGCGAGCGACAAGCTCTCCGAGGGGATCCGGCTGTTCGTCGCGGACGCGCGCAAGCTGGACGCGCTGGTCGCCGCGGCCGCCGCCTGAGTGCGTCGCGGGGCGCCGGTCAGCGCCCGGTGCTGCCGAAGCCGCCTTCCCCGCGCGCGCTCGCCGCGAAGTCCTCGACCACCCGGAACGTGGCCTGGACCACCGGCACGATCACCATCTGGGCGATCCGGTCCATCGGCTGAACGGTGAACGCGCCCGCATCGCCCGAGGCGGGCGGGTTGCGGTTCCAGCACGACACCTTCAGCGGGCCCTGGTAGTCGGAGTCGATCAGGCCGACCAGGTTGCCGAGCACGATCCCGTGCCGGTGGCCGAGCCCCGAGCGCGGCAGCAGCATCGCGCAGTACCCCGGGTCGGCGACGTGCACCGCGAGCCCGGTGGGGATCAGGACGGTCTGTCCGGGGGCGATCGTCAGCGGTGCGTCGAGGCACGCGCGCAGGTCCAGCCCCGCGCTGCCCGGCGTCGCATACGCGGGCAGCGCGTCGTGCATCCGCGCATCGAGAATCCTCAGGTCGACGCGGATCACGACGGCGACCCCGTCCGGCGGCGGGCCCGCGACAGCACGAACCAGATCGCCAGCCCGAGCACCAGCAGCACGCCGAGATCCCCGAGCGGTGAGTCGGCGAACGCGCCGACCACGGCGACGAACAGCCACAGCATCACCAGCAGGAAGATCACCCGGCCGAGCCGGATCGGGCCGCCGGCTCCGGCGGCCTCACCGCGCCCGGCGGCGCGGCTGCGGCCCTCGGCCATGCCGGGTGGCCCGTGGGGCGCCGCGGCCCGCGGCGACGCCTCGTCGGAGTCCGTCCCGCCCGCGGCACGGGTCGGGGCGCGCGCCACCAGCGTGCCGCGACCCCAGTCGAGCGCCGCGCGCAGCGCGGGTCGCCCGGCCGCGCTGCGGCCCGCGTGCGCGGTATCGCCCAGCGAGGGGTCCAGCGTCATCCGGTGGGCCGCCGGACGGCTGGCCTGCTCGAGCAGCCTCGCGAAGTCCCCGTCGGCGGGCGTCTGGCCGTAGCGTCGCGAATCCATCGTCCCTCCGCTCAGTGCTCGGGCAGACGCCGAGCGATCTCGTCGACGAGATGCCGGGCGAGCCGGTCCTTGCCGGCGCGTTCGGTGCGCACGCTGCCTCGGGCGTCGACGATCAGCAGCTCGTTGTCGTCGCGTCCGAACGTGTCCTGGCCGAGGTTGCCGACCAGCAGCGGCACGCCCTTGCGGCGGCGCTTGTCCTGCGCGTTGGCCTCGAGGTCCTCGGTCTCGGCAGCGAAGCCGACGCAGTACGGCGGCGAGGGCAGCGCGGCCACCGTCGCGAGGATGTCCGGGTTCGGCTCGAACGCGAGCGCCGGCGGGGCGGCGCCCGCGACCTTCTTCAGCTTGCGGTCGGCCGCGTTCGCCACGCGCCAGTCGGCCACCGCGGCGACCGCGACGAACACGTGCTGCCTGGCGACCTCGGCCATCACCGCGGCGAGCATCTGCCGTGCGGTGGACACGTCGATCCGGCGCACGCCGCGCGGCGTCGGCAGCGCCGTCGGGCCGGAGACCAGCACCACCTCCGCCCCCGCACCGCGGCAGGCCCGGGCGACCGCGTACCCCATCTTCCCCGAGGACCGGTTGGTGATGCCGCGCACCGGGTCGATCGGCTCGTAGGTCGGCCCCGCGGTCACCAGCACGCGGCGCCCCGCGAGCACCTTGGGCGCGAAGAACGCGATCGTGTCCTCGACCAGTTCCTGCGGTTCGAGCATCCGGCCGTCGCCGGTCTCGCCGCAAGCCTGCTCGCCGCTGCCCGGGCCGAGCACCACGACGCCGTCGTCGAGCAGCGTGCGCAGATTGCGCTGCGTGGCTGCGGCCCCCCACATCTGCCGGTTCATCGCGGGCGCGACCAGCAGCGGGCAATCGCGGGCGAGGACCAGCGTCGACAGCAGGTCGTCGGCGAGCCCGTGAGCCACCTTCGCGAGGAAGTCGGCCGAGGCCGGCACGACCACCACCGCGTCGGCGGCGCGCGCCAGGCCGATGTGGGGCATGCCGTCGCCCACCCGCACGTCCCAGGCGTCGGTGAACACCGGCCGACCGGTCAGCGCCTGGAAGGTGGCCGTCCCCACGAACCGCGTCGCCGCGTCGGTCATCACCACCTGAACGGTCGCGCCGCGACGCTGCAGTTCGCGCGCGTACTCGCACGCCTTGAAGGCGGCCACGCCGCCGGTCACGCCGAGCAGCAGGTGCCGGCCGGCGAGTTCGCCGCCGTTGCGCGGGACGTCGGTCATCGTTCGTCGCTCCTGCCCACCCGCCTCAGCTCGTCGACGATCAGCAGCACCGCGCCGACGGTGATCGCCGAGTCCGCCACGTTGAACGCCGGGAAGTACCAGCGATCCTGCCAGTGCACCAGCAGGAAGTCGACCACCTCGCCGCGGAACAGCCGATCGATCACGTTGCCGAGCGCGCCGCCGAGGATCATCGCGAGTGCGAAGCCGAACAGGCGCTGCGAGCCGTGCCGCACCAGCAGCCACAGGATGAACCCGCTCGCCGCCAGCCCGATCGCGATGAAGAACCCGCGCTGCCACCCGCCGGCCGCGGCGAGGAAGCTGAACGCCGCCCCCGGGTTGTAGACCAGCGTGAGGTCGAACCACCCGGGCACGACCTGCAGGCGCTCGCCGATTCGAAAGCGCTGCACGACCCACGCCTTGGTGATCTGGTCGACCACCAGCAGCAGCGCCGACAGCGCCAGCCACGAGCCGATTCCGGGATCGCGCCTCGCGCGCCTGCGACGGACCATCGGTCAGGCGAAGCGCCGCGGTTCGCCGGCGCCGTGCAGGTTGGCGGTGCACCGGCCGCACAGTCCCGGGTGCCCGGGGTCGTGACCCACGTCGTCGCGCCAGTGCCAGCATCGCTCGCACTTGGTGTGCGGGCTCGGTGTGACCCGCACCGCGGGCGTGCTGGCGTCGCCCTCGGACAGGCGCGCCGCCGAGGTGATCAGCACGAAGCGCAGGTCGTCGCCCAGGCTGGACAGGTCCTCGAACAGGGGGCCGGACGCCGCGACGTCCACCTCGGCCTGCAGCGACGAGCCGACCGCCCCGCTCGCCCGTACCGTCTCGATCGCCCGGGTGACCTCGGCGCGGAACGCGCGCAGCCGGTCCCACTTCGCGAGCAGCGCCTCGGCGTCCGGCACCTCGGGGATCGGGTGCCAGGTCTGCGTGAACACGGTCTCGCCCTGCGCCGCCCAGGTCTTCGGATCGAGCAGCGGCCACGCCTCCTCGGCGGTGAACGACAGGATCGGCGCCATGCTCCGCACCAGCGACTGCGCGACATGCCACAGCGCGGTCTGCGCCGAGCGGCGCGCGACCGACTTCGGTGCCGTCGTGTACAGGCGGTCCTTCAGCACGTCGAGCCAGAACGCGCCCAGGTCCTCGGAACAGTAGACCTGCAGCCCGGCGACCACCGGATGGAACTCGAATCGGCCGTAGGCGGCCACCACGTCGTCCTGCAGCTGTGCGGCCCGCGCGAGCATCCAGCGGTCGATCTCGAACAGCCGGTCGACCGGGAGGGCGTCGGCGTCGGGGTCGAAGTCCGCGAGGTTCGCCAGCAGGAAGCGCAGCGTGTTGCGGATGCGCCGGTAGGCTTCGACGACGCGCTTGAGGATCTCGTCGGACAGCGACAGCTCGCCGGAGTAGTCGGTCGAGGCGACCCACAGCCTGAGAATCTCGGCGCCGAGCGTGTCCGAGACCTTCTGCGGCACGACCACGTTGCCGAGCGACTTGCTCATCTTGCGGCCTTCGCCGTCGACCACGAAGCCGTGGGTGAGCAGCGCGCGGTACGGCGCGACGCCGTTGATCATGCACGAGGTGAGGAGCGACGAGTGGAACCAGCCGCGGTGCTGGTCGCTGCCCTCCAGGTACATGTCCGCGGGGAACGCGGACTGCGCGGCGTGCGAGCCCCTCAGCACGGTCTCGTGCGTCGTGCCCGAGTCGAACCAGACGTCGAGCGTGTCGCGGTTCTTCTCGTACCGGTCCGCATCGTCGCCGAGCAGCTCGCGCGCATCGAGCCGCTGCCAGGCCTCGATGCCCTCGCGCTCGATGCGCCGGGCCACGGCCTCGAGCAGCTGCGGCGTGCGCGGATGCAGCTCGCCGGTCTCCCGGTGCAGGAAGAACGCCATCGGCACGCCCCACTGCCGCTGGCGCGACAGCGTCCAGTCGGGCCGGTGAGCGATCATCGAGTGCAGGCGCGCCTTGCCCCAGCCCGGGTAGAAGTCGGTTGCCTCGATCGCGGCGAGCGCGCGCTCGCGCAGCGTCGGGCCCTCGCGGGGCTGCAGGTCGAGCCCCGCGAACCACTGGTTGGTCGCGCGGTAGATGATCGGCGTCTTGTGGCGCCAGCAGTGCATGTAGCTGTGAGGGTGATCGGCGACCTTCAGCAGCGCGCCGGCGGCGCGCAGGGTCTCGACGATCCGCGGATTCGCCTCCCAGATCGACATCCCGCCGAACAGCGGCAGCGACGCCGCGTAGCGCCCGTCGCCGGTCACCGGGTTCAGGATCCGGTCGTCGGTCATGCCATAGCGCTTGCAGCTGACGAAGTCCTCGACGCCATAGGCGGGCGACGAGTGGACCAGCCCGGTGCCGGTGTCCAGCGTCACGTACTCGCCGAGGTACACCGGCGCGCAGCGGTCGTAGAACGGGTGCCGGAATTCGAGCCGCTCGAGCGCGCGGCCCGGGCAGGTGGCGAGCACCGTACCGTTCAGGCCCCACGAGGCCAGACACGCGTCGACCCGGTCGCGGGCGAGCAGCAGCAGCCGCGCGCCGCCCGGGCCGTCGGCGTGCACCAGCGCGTACTCGAAGTCCGGGTGCAGGTTGAGCGCCTGGTTGGCCGGCAGCGTCCACGGCGTGGTCGTCCAGATCACCGCG